>Ga0316208_1000425_pt1 | contig 52979 bp, 42 predicted proteins | sample 3monopyrite_MG_FD_204944 | JGI IMG/M metagenome (GOLD analysis project Ga0316208, IMG submission 204944) | Microbial mat bacterial communities from mineral coupon in-situ incubated in ocean water Damariscotta River, Maine, United States -... | ecosystem: Environmental > Aquatic > Marine >... | reverse complement strand
ACCTATGATGTGTTTGATGAATACCGCTACTTTGAAAGCGGACATTCCGTTCAGTGCATCAAATATAAAGAGCAAAATATTGCACTGACGATTTGCGAAGACATCTGGAATACAGACCATCAGCGTTTGTATAGAAACACTCCAATGGAGCAACTCGTCAAGGAAAATCCTGCCTTTATCATCAACATTGCGGCCTCTCCTTTTTCTCAAGACCAAGAGTATAAAAGAAAATCTGTATTCAAGTGGAATGCTGAAAAATTTGGACGCTCAATTTATTATGTGAACCATGTTGGTGCCCAAACAGAGTTGATCTTCGACGGCAACTCCCTCGCGATGAATGAAAAAGGAGAAGTAACCAAACAGCTCAGCGCTTATGAAGAAGAGATTGTCCTATTGGACACCACCGAAAATAACGCAATTGAGCAAGTTGAAGTGGCCAAGTATTCAAAAATTGAAAAAGCCCTAACTCTGGGAATAAGAGACTACTTCAGAAAATTAAACTTCAAGAAAGCCACTTTAGGTTTAAGTGGGGGAATTGATTCTGCATTAACCCTTGTTTTGGCGGTAGAAGCCCTAGGCGCCAAGAATGTCATTCCCATCTTAATGCCCTCGCAATTCTCTTCTGAACATTCAGTGCAAGATGCGATAGAACTTTGTGACAATTTAGGGTGTGACCATCATCAGATTCACATCTCTGAAATATACAATGTGTTTGAGCAAAAGCTAGACCCATTGTTTGCGAACACTGAATTTGGCATTGCTGAGGAAAACATACAATCTAGAATTCGTGGGACACTTCTTATGGCCCACACCAATAAGTTTGGCACCATATTGCTAAATACTTCAAACAAGAGTGAATTGGCAGTTGGCTATGGCACTTTGTATGGCGATATGAGTGGAGGACTCTCAGTCTTAGGGGATGTATATAAAACGGAAGTTTTTGAGTTGAGCAAGTTCATAAACAGAGAAAAAGAAATCATTCCTAACAATACCATTGTGAAGGAACCTTCTGCGGAGTTAAGACCAGATCAAAAGGATTCAGACTCCCTTCCAGATTATGACATTCTTGATGCCATTTTAAAAGAATACATCGAACATCAGTTAAGCCCACAGTCAATCATCAATAAGGGATTTGATAAACCCCTTGTGAAACGTATATTAAGAATGGTGAACATCAATGAATACAAACGCCATCAAGCTCCACCGATATTGCGTATTTCAGAAAAAGCCTTTGGCATGGGCAGAAGGATGCCGATTGTAGGTAAATACCTTGCCTAAGCCCAAACCCTTGTTCCTTCTGAACAGTTTTTGCAAATTTCAATTTGATCGCGTCCTTTAAATAATTGAGAGCGAAAGCTTCTATATTTATGACTCTCCCAAATAGAATCAAAGGGATGGTCGGCAACATTACCCATCACAAATTGTGCGTCTTTGTCGAAACAACAAGGAATCACTCTCCCGTCCCAAGTAATGACACAAGAGTGCCACATTTTCCAGCAGTGATTGTCTAGCTTGTTTTTTATTTCATACGTGCCGTTTTTTTGCTTTCTATATCGAGAGTAATGCTCATTCTCAGGTATTAAAGGGTTGCCATTTTTATAGTCATAGACCTGAGCTGTTTTAAAGCGAACATCGTCAATTCCCAGTTCATCTGCCAATTGTTGAACATCTTCCATTTGGTGTTCGTTTGGCTTAACCACCAAGAATTGAAAAATGAGGTGCGGGCTATTTGACTTTAGTGCTTTTTTCCACTTCACCACATTTTTTGTCCCTTCAATGACTTTCTCCAATTTGCCACCAATTCTATATTGTTCATACACTTCTTGCGTTGTCCCATCAATGGATATGATTAAACGGTCCAAGCCTGACTCTACTGTTTCCCTTGCATTATCATCGTTTAAAAAATGCGCATTTGTAGAACTTGAAGTATGCATCTTCTTCGAGCGTGCGTACTTAACTATCTCTAAAAAATCAGGGTTGATGTATGGTTCCCCTTGGAAGTAAAGGGTTAGATAAAGCGCTTTCTTTGAAAGTTCATCAATGGCTTTTTCGTAAACTTCTTTTTTCAAATTACCTGTTGGACGAGAAAATGAACGCAATCCACTCGGACATTCTGGACAACCTAAATTGCAGGCTGTTGTAGGTTCAATGGCAAATGAAATGGGAGATCCCCATGTGATGGGTGAATTTGTCCATTTCGACCAATAAAAAGAAAAAAGCACCTTCAATCCATTCCAAATTCTTGGAATATTGAGCTTCTTTAAAATGGATATGTCGTCTTGAATGGACTTTCTCATTAATTTCGATCGCGATACCAAAAATACACAAGCCTTTAGCATGGTTGGCTACTTGATTTTACACTTAAATTTAAAAAGCACAATATCAATCCTGATCTTTCTGCTTTTACCACCAGTGCTTTGGAGTCAGAATTACAGCAATAAGGTCATCGACTTTGAAACAAAAGAACCATTGGCCTTTGTAAATGTGGTCTTGAGCAAAGAAGGGCAAGGAACGACGACTGACATTGATGGAAGGTTCAATATTCAATTAAGAAATGATAATGAGACAATCCAATTCACCTATGTTGGTTATCAACGATTGTCCGTTTCTGCCAATGAACTGAAAGAAAAAAAAGAAGCCATTGAGCTTAAGCGGTTGGTGGTGCAGATTTCAGAAATTGAAATTTTACCTGGTGTTAATCCCGCTCATCGGATAATTAACAATGCTGTGGAAAACCGCAATATCAACAATCCAGAAAAAGCAACCTCCTTTTTCTATCAATCCTACAATAAATTGGTTTTCTCTTTTGAAGCTGACAGCAGTATGGCTGAAAAAATTCGAACCACCCCTTTTGAAGCACTCGATAGCAACACCCAAGAGGCCGTTAAATTTATAGACTTCATGCATCTGTTTATGATGGAATCTGTCTCGGAACGCAACCACTATCCACCTAAAATGTCAAAAGAGGTTGTTACCGCTTCTCGTGTATCAGGTTTTAAGAATCCCACCTTTTCGTTGATTGGCACACAACTGCAATCATTTTCATTGTACAACGATTACATTGAACTCTTCTCTTATTCTTACCTCAGTCCTATTAGTCCTGGCAGTGTAAAAAAATATTTATTTGTGCTAGAAGACACTCTTTACAGTGACAAAGACAGTGTTTTTGTGATTTCCTTTCGTCCAAGACGGGGTAAGAACTTTGATGGTTTAAAAGGAGTAATTAGCATCAACACTGACCAATTTGCGGTACAAAATTTTATAGGAGAAGCAAAAAATGAAGAAGACATCACTGTTAAAATTCAACAGCAATACCGAAAAGTCAATGATCAGCAATGGTTCCCTGTACAGTTAAACACCTATATGCTATTTGAGTCTTTAGAGGCAGATAATTTCTTTGTTTATGGAGAAGGGCGGTCGTATTTGGACAGTATAGAGCTGAAGGCAAGAATAGACAAACGTCAATTAGACAATGTATTGTTGACTGTGACGGAAGAAGCAGGTAAGAAAGGATCTGACTATTGGGAAAAATATAGAAAGGAAGAATTGACAGAGAAAGAACTACACACATATCATTTCATAGACAGTGTGGGCGACGAAATCAATCTTGATCACAAATTTAAATTCATTGAAAGTTTAGTCAGGGGAGCGATAGCCGTTGGTCCAATAGATTTTAGGTTAAACAGGCTAATGAGCTTCAACGGTTATGAAGGTTTTCGTCTTGGTCTTGGTGCAGAAACCAATCGAAAAGTGCATAAAAGTCTTACTCTAGGTGGTTATAGCGCCTATGGCTTTAGGGACCGAGCATGGAAGTATGGTGGTTACTTACATTGGACAAAAGCAAAAGGGAATTTCATGAAAGCTCGCTTGAGTTATGAGAACGATGTCATTGAAAGTGGTGGTAGTCCTTTACTCAACGAACGTATCAATGTATTCTCATCAGAATCGCTCCGTGAGTACTTTATCAACTTGATGGACAGCAGAAGAATGTATCAATTTGAGCTTGAATTTCATCCATATCGAGATTTACAAAGTGCTGTTTTCATCAACCATCAACTCCGTTCTTTCAACAACAATTACCTCTTTCAAAAAGAAGTCGGCACAAGCAATCCTACTTTGATTACCAACTTTAAGCTTACAGAAGCAGGAATAAAATTGCGCTATTCACCTGGAGAAAAATATGTAAAAATGTTTGGTATACAAACTGCCGTCACAAACTTCAATCCAGTATTCGATTTAAAATACAGCCGTGGTCTTGAGCAATATGAAGGAGATTTTTCTTACAATCGGTTCGACTTTAAAGCACAAAAAGCCTTTAAGCTCAGAAATCTTGGATTGACTATATTTAGATTGCACTCTGGCTACATAGACAATGTGCTCCCTATCACTGCAATGTATAGAGCCAACGGCATATTGACAAGTGATGCGATACTTGCAGCCGATTTTAGTTTTCAAACAGCTAGACCCAATGAGTTTTTCCACGACAGGTACCTCAGTTTCTTCTTCAAGCACAGCTTCCAAAGCTTGCTTTTGAAAACGAAATATTTTAAGCCTGAAATAGCTCTTGTGAGTAACATTGGTTGGGGAGCAATTTCATCTCGAGCGCGCCATCAATCTATCGACTTTAAAACTATGTCAAAAGGATTTCTTGAAACCGGCATTCAATTCGATCGCCTCTTTGGATTCATTGATCGCGTTTTAGAAGAATTTGATATGGACGGTTTCAATTTTGGAAACTTTGGTTTAGGAATATTTTATCGCTATGGGGCCTATAGATTTGAATCGCTTGAAGACAACATCGCGATAAAAGCCACTTATTCAGTTAAATTCTAGAAAGTAAATTTCACAACAAGATCGAATGTCTTACTTTAGACATTTATGTTTGAGAACTCAAAATATCTTTGAAGCAAAGGGCGAGATGAAACAGATCGTAATTATTGGTAATGGTATTTCTGGAGTCACCGCTGCTAGGCACATTCGTAAAAATTCAACGCACAGAATTACCATCATCTCGGCAGAAACAAAACACTTTTTTTCAAGAACGGCTTTAATGTATGTCTATATGGGCCATATGAACTACGAGCATATAAAGCCCTATGCAGATGATTTTTGGGTAAAAAACAACATTGAATTACTGTTTGATTATGTCAATCACATTGATTCAGATCAGAAAAAGCTTGTACTCCAGTCTTCAGAATCATTGCATTACGACCAACTCATTATTGCATGTGGGTCAAAACCAAATAAGTTTGGTTGGAAAGGACAAGACTTAAAAGGTGTACAAGGACTGTACAGCTGGCAGGACCTTGAGCAAATGGAAGAGAACACCAAAGGAATTCAAAGTGCTGTCATAGTTGGAGGTGGATTGATTGGTGTTGAGATGGCAGAAATGCTTTTAAGTCGAGGTATAAAGGTGATTTTTCTTGTTCGTGAAAAACGGTTTTGGGGCAGTGTCCTTCCAAAAGAAGAAGGTGAATTGATCTCGAGACACATTTCTTCACATGGTGTAGATCTGAGGTTTGAAACTGAATTGGAAAGTATAGAAGCAGACGTCTCTGGAAAAGTCAATCATATACTCACGAAAAATGGCGAAAAAATAGATTGTCAATTTGTGGGCCTCACAGTAGGGGTAAGCCCAAACATTGAATTTTTGAAAAATTCACCCATACAAACAGACCGTGGGGTCATGGTTAATGAATACCTACAAACAAATGTTGAAGATGTTTATGCCATTGGTGATTGCGCCCAATTTAATCGACACCCCACAGGAAGAAAAAACATAGAACAAGTTTGGTATACAGGTAAAATGATGGGAGAAACAGTTGCACAAAGCATTTGTCATCAACCTACACCATATACTCCTGGAGTATGGTTCAATTCTGCCAAATTTTTCGACATCGAATACCAAACCTATGGTTGGGTGTGGGCGGAAAAAAAAGAAAATGAAGAAAGTCTTTATTGGGAAGATTCCAATGGTAAAAAATGCATCAAACTCATCTATGACAAATCCACTTTTGATTTTTTAGGGGTAAATGTATTTGGCATTCGGTTCAACCATAGAATTTTGGATGAATGGATCAAGCAAGAAAAAGACATTCATGATGTTGTTAGAAATCTTCACCAAGCCAACTTTGATCCTGAGTTTTTTCAAAATAATTTTAAAGTCATCCAAAAATTTTTAGACTCACAATTAGAAGAGAAAAAAACAGCTTATGTCTCAAATTGATTACGATATTTCTCTTACGGGAGGACCTCCAAGTGCACAAAATTTAGCTCAAAAAGCAGGAACTTTTATTGGCATATTGGGACTATTTATTCTTTTATTGGCGGGCTTTAACCTAGATTTCCCAAATAAAGGTGTCTGGCTTACGATATCGCTTTCATCCATCGCAACAGGAATAATACTTTACTCTAAAGGGCTCTATGGCAACAAACAGGCAGGCATTAAAAACGATTCGCTCTGGTTCAATTCCATCAGTTCTAGAGGAGCATTGGGGTGGATGGCAGGAATATTTCTCACTTCTTTTTATGTAGTGCTTTACTTCTTCCCTCAATTCTTAGGTTTAAATGCTGAAGGTGAAAATGGTGGGCTCATTTCTTTGTTCGATCCTTTAAGTAAAGTGCTGAGTGGAAACCCAGCTAGTCAATGGTTTGTCTATGGCACTTTATACACAGTGGCTATTCTATTTTTTGGAATAAAGTTTATTTGGAAATACCGACACAATTCCTACCAGAGAATTCGGACCATTAGTGTAATGTTCTTTCAAACAGCCTTTGCCTTCTTGATTCCTGAATTCATGGCGAGATTAAACGAAAACGATGGTTTCAATTTGCCTTATTATGACCTTAAAAGCATATGGCCCTTGAACTATTATGTTTTTGACCAATGGTCAGTAGATGGGCTTATCAGTTCAGGCAATCTGGGCCTAGGTATGCTCGTGTTTGGGATCCTATCCATTTTCGTAATTACACCCGTCCTCACATACAAATATGGTAAGAGATGGTATTGTTCTTGGGTTTGTGGATGCGGCGGTTTAGCCGAAACTGCAGGTGATTCCTTCAGGCAATTGTCCGACAAGAGTGTCTTTGCATGGAAGGTAGAACGATGGGTCATTCATTCAGTTTTGGTGTTTTCAGTTGTTATGACAACAGCTTTAATTTCTACCTATTTAGGATATGACCCAAGCAAATATTGGCTAACAAAAGATGTGTTTCTTCTCCTTGTTGGTGTATTGTTGAGTGCTGTCTTTTTACTCATTGTTATATTCAAAAGAGCCGAAATGAAAAAAGATGCGATTGTTGGAGCAAGTGCCTATATGATTGTAATCCTTTCCTTGTTTGGCATTCATTTTTTCGCCGGCAAACAATTATTCTTTTTTGATGCAAATGACTTAAGATCAACATATGGTTTCCTAATTGGCTCGGTATTTAGTGGTGTAATTGGAACTGGATTTTATCCAATATTCGGCAATCGAGTATGGTGCAGATTTGGTTGCCCCATGGCTGCCATTTTAGGCTTGCAACAACGTTTCTTTTCAAGATTTAGAATAACAACTAACGGAGGACAATGCATTTCTTGCGGGAATTGTTCTACCTATTGCGAGATGGGCATTGATGTAAAATATTATGCCCAGAAGGGGCAAAACATTGTGCGCTCTTCTTGCGTTGGTTGTGGTATCTGCTCTGCGGTGTGCCCTAGAGGCGTCTTGAAATTAGAAAACGGTTCTGACCATGGTGCCACACGTTATACAGAAAATCCAATCACTTTTGGAAACGATGGCATTAAACTCAATGTTTAAGGACAAAAAAATTGTTGTTATTATTCCTGCGTTTAATGAGGAAAATGCAGTTGGAAAAGTCATTCAAGATATACCTTTAGACATTGTTGATGAGGTAATTGTGGTGAACAACAATTCTACAGATCGCACTTCAGAATCTGCACTTAAACAGGGTGCAAAGGTGCTTTTTGAAGGTCAAAAAGGATATGGTAATGCATGCTTAAAAGGCATGGAGTACATTGCGAATGAGATGGATATTAAACCTGAAATCGTCGTTTTCCTTGATGCCGATTATTCTGATTATCCAGAGCAAATGCCTGACCTAATAAACCCCATTATCAATGAAGAAGCACAATTGGTAATTGGATCAAGAGCAATCGGCAAAAGAGATGCTGGCTCGATGACTGTACCACAGCTTTTTGGAAATTGGCTAGCCACAAGAATGATACGCTTGTTCTACGGTATACACTTTACGGATCTTGGCCCATTTAGGGCAATTGAGTATCCTGCTCTAATCGCATTGAATATGCAGGACAAAACTTATGGTTGGACTGTTGAAATGCAAGTAAAGGCTGCCAAAAACGACATCAAATGCAAAGAGGTCGCTGTAAATTATAGAAATCGAATTGGCTTTTCTAAAATAAGTGGCACAGTAAAGGGTACTTTACTTGCGGGCTATAAGATTATCACCACCATATTTAAATACCTTTGAAACTGTTTAGCTACTGAGTTTATGGAGTTGATTCTGATCGTAATATATGGAGTAGCCCTAATGTTTATTTTTTGCTATAGCTTAATTCAGATTCAGCTTGTATTCAAATACAAAAAATATCAAAAACTAAGAAGAGAAAGAACAAACTCAGATAAAGCACTTGAATACTATCCAAGGCTAACTGTGCAGCTCCCTATTTTCAATGAAAAATATGTCGCAGAACGTTTAATAAATTCCATTGCCTTATTGAATTACCCCAACGAAAAATTGGAGATTCAGGTGCTTGATGATTCCACGGATGAAAGTCAGGAAATATGCAAAATTACTGTTCAAAAATTACTTCTCGAGGGAATTAACATTCAATACTTGCACAGGGCAGACAGAAAAGGCTACAAAGCAGGAGCCTTGGCAGAAGGCCTAAAAAGTGCAAGAGGAGAACTCATTGCGATTTTTGATGCCGACTTTTTGCCAAAAAAAGATTTTCTGATGCGCATAGTCCCTCATTTCAAGGATGCATCCATCGGTATGGTGCAAAGTAAATGGAAACATATCAATGAAAAATATTCTCTGCTGACACGCCTACAAGCCTTTGGTTTAGATGCGCATTTTTCAGTAGAACAAGGTGGAAGAAATGCAGGTGGACATTTTATGAACTTCAACGGCACTGCGGGTATATGGAGGAAAAAGGCCATTGAATCTGCCGGAGGCTGGCAATCCGACACGCTAACAGAAGATCTTGACCTTAGTTATCGAGCTCAACTGAAAGGATGGAAATTTCTTTTTCTTGAAGAAGTAGGAGCCCCAGCAGAATTGCCTGCAGAAATGAATGCGTTGAAAAATCAACAATTCAGATGGAATAAAGGTGCTGCTGAATGCACACGCAAGAATCTTGGAAAAGTGCTAAGGGCGAAGAATATTTCAGCAAGCACAAAACTCAACGCCATTTTTCACTTGATGAATTCAGCAGTATTTATTTGCATTGTTGTCTTAGCAATTCTTAGCATTCCAATTTTAAGCATAAAAGAACACCATCCAGAATATTCTATTTTGTTCAATGTCGCCACTTTCTTTCTCGTCACACTTCCAATCTTAGCTATTTTCTATTGGACTTCGCTCAGACAATCCTACAAAAATTGGTCATCTACGTTCATTGATTTCGTTAAATTATTCCCTGCATTTTTGTCTGTTTCCATGGGATTGTCTTTGCACAATGCAATGGCTGTTATGGAAGGTTATGTCGGCAAAAAATCTCCATTCATACGTACTCCAAAATTTGATTTGACAGATGATCAAAGTAAAAATTGGACTTCAAATATTTACCTCACAAAAAAAATGAGTCCTCTCATATGGCTCGAATTTATCTTTGCCTTGTATTTTCTTGGAGGCATATTACTGGGTTTCTACTATCAAGATTATGGCCTTATGCCTTTTCACTTAATGTTGTTTATTGGTTTTGGTTATGTTGCTAGTTTCTCCCTTGCACATACATTTAAAACTGCTAAATGATTCGGCATGAATAGATGGAGCATTTCGCTTTTGGGTCTGCTATCAACTATTGGGTATTATGCAATTGGGTATGAAATTGATCGAAGCAACTCTTTAGGCTTAATCGCTGCGTTTGCGCTGCTATTTGTCATTTATTATTTTCTAGTCTCAAACACCAAGAAGGAAGACCATTCATTCCTCATTGCTTTAAGCCTCTTTTTTAGATTGCTATTTTTAACCTCTATTCCATTGCTCTCCGATGATTTCTTTCGATTTATTTGGGATGGTCATTTAGTCAATTTAGGAATTTCTCCATTCGCACAGATTCCAAGCGAAGTGCAGCATCTATTGCCCAACCAAACTCTTTTGATGGAAGGGATGAATAGCCCAGATTACTATTCTGTTTATCCACCCATTGCACAATACATCTTTTCAATTTCTACTACACTTTTCCCAGATTCACTGATGGCCAATATTATCAGCATGCGCAGTATTTTAATCCTCGCTGAAATTGGGACCTTGGCATTACTTCCCAAACTTCTCTCTTCATTTAATCTCCCCAAATTTCGAAGCTTACTATATGCTTTGAATCCATTGGTCATCGTAGAAATTAGCGGTAATCTGCATTTTGAAGGGGTAATGATCTTTTTTTTGATGTTGGCTTTTCTGCTGGTTCGTCTCAATAAAGTCAGTTTGGCGGTCATTGCATGGACATTGAGTGCTGCCACCAAATTGGTACCGTTGCTTTTTTTGCCAGTGTTGATACCAATGTTGAAGCTAAAAAAAGCCTTGTTTTTTTATGTCTTGGTTGGAATTGGGTTTGCTCTTCTTTGGCTACCATTTATTGACCTCGGTTTTCTTTCAAATTATTACGAAAGCATTCAATTGTATCACGCTACCTTTGAATTCAATGCCAGTATCTATTACCTGATCCGATGGATTGGCTATCAGATTGTTGGCTACAACATTATCGCTACCGCTGGCAGTTTGCTCTTGAAAATAGCTTTATTGGGCATGGTGGTGATTTTGCTGATGCCTCTGTTTCGGAAGCAATTCCATTTTCGAAAAGCACTTTTGTTGTCAATTACTTTCTATTATGCATTGGCCCTCATTGTACACCCATGGTATCTATGTCTTCTGATCTTTCTAGGCATTTTTACACATTTTCATTTTGTCTACGTATGGTCCTTTTTAGTCCTTGTAAGCTACACTGCATACAACAATATGAACTTTCAAGAAAACTCCCTGTTGATAGGGATAGAATACTTTTTAACGTTCAGCATTTTATTTATTGAACTCTACAGGAATAAGGGCGTATTTGAGCTCAATAGCAAAGAATAAGGGTTAATTTTGTCAAAATTTTAACTATGCAGAAAGAGCAGTCCGCTCAACTATATAAAAGAGCCTGTAAATCCTTGGTAGGAGGAGTAAACAGTCCTGTAAGGGCCTACAACTCTGTGGGAGGAAACCCCATTTTTATGGAGCGCGGAGAAGGAGTATTTGTTTACGATGCCGACGGCAATCAATATGTTGATTTGGTAGGCTCTTACGGTCCTATGATTCTAGGTCATGCTCATCCAATAGTGCTCAGTGAAGTGCAAAAAGCACTCAAAAAGAGTTTCACTTTTGGGGCATCTACAGAAATGGAAATAAAAACAGCTGAACTTGTCAAAGAGGCCTTTCCACAAATGGACAAGGTGCGGTTTGTAAACTCAGGTACAGAGGCTGTATTAAGTGCCATCAGACTTGCACGAGCATATACCGGCAAAAAGAAGATTGTCAAATTTGCTGGTTGTTATCATGGACATAGCGATGCCTTGCTAGTTGCTGCAGGTTCAGGATTGGCGACAATGGGAATACCATCTAGTCAAGGAGTTCCTGAAGAGGCTGTCCAGAATACTTTGATTGCTGAATTCAATGACATAGAAAGTGTTCGAAGTATTATTTCAGCAAATGAGAATGACATTGCCGCAATTTTTATTGAAGCTGTCGCTGGGAATATGGGGGTAGTTGTCCCGAAAACTTCTTTTATGCAAGCACTGAGATCGCTTTGCGATCAACATAACATTCTCTTGGTCATAGATGAGGTGATGACTGGCTTTCGTAAAAAATTTGGAGGTGCACAGGATTTCTTTCAAGTGCAAGCTGACATCAGTTGCCTAGGTAAAATTATCGGTGGCGGGATGCCTGTTGGCGCCTATGGAGCAAAAGCCAAAATCATGGACAGAATTGCTCCTTTGGGTGATGTTTACCAAGCTGGAACCCTCTCTGGCAATCCCATAGCCATGGCCTGTGGTTATGCCACCTTAAACGAATTGAAAAAACAAGATTATCAGCGAGCAAATAAATTGGGTGAGCGATTAAAAAATGCCTTATTAACAGCTGCAAATAAAAACGGTCACAACATCACTGTCAATCAATTTGGCTTAATGGTCAATCCCTTTTTTACGTCCAAAGAGGTTGTCGATTTCAATTCTGCAAAATCATCTGACACCGATCTTTTTGCAAAATTCTTTTGGGCAATGGCGGAAGAAGGAGTTTCCATTCCACCCTCACAATTTGAATCATGGTTTATTCCCATCATACTGACAGACAAAGAGATGGACAAATTAATTCAAAAAATACATTCTGCCTTTCAGGCAATAAAACAATAGAATGAGCACATTTAACGATCGCTTTTTAAAAGCATGCAGGAGAGAAGAAACTGATCGTCCACCAGTCTGGATGATGCGTCAAGCCGGTAGATACCAAAAAGGATACCGTGCCATACGCGAAAAATATAGCATTGTAGACATTTGTAAGATTCCTGAGGTGTGTACTGAAGTCACTTTATTGCCCATCGAACAATTTGGTTTCGATGCAGCCATTGTGTTTTCTGACATTATGATACCTCTTGAACCTATGGGAATTTCTTTTGAATATAAACCTGGAGTAGGACCAATCATTCACAATCCCATACGTTCCAAGAGTGACGTTGAGGCATTGACTGACTTAGATTTAGGCAGTGATTTACAATACACAGCAACAGCATTAGGCAATTTAAAAGCTAGCTTAAACGTGCCTTGCTTAGGATTTGTAGGCGCACCCTTTACTTTGGCTTCATACATGATTGAAGGCGGGCCAAGTAAGAGCCATATTTTACTGAAATCCTTTATGTATGGCGAAACTGAAGCTTGGCACCTATTGATGAAAAAACTGGCGCACAATATGGCGGAGTATTTGCTTCTTCAGGTTGAGAGTGGAGCAGCAGCCGTCCAAATTTTTGATAGCTGGATTGGTATGTTAAGCCAAGAAGATTACCAAGAATACGTTTTCCCGCACATGTTTGACATGGTGCAGTATCTAAAGGGAAAAACAAATGTGCCTATTGTACTTTTTGGCACCAATACAGCACATCTATTGCAAGACTTTAAACGCACAGGTGCTGATGTAATAGGAATAGATTGGAAAACTGACCTCGCCAAAGCCTGGGAAGCAATGGATTATGAAGTTGCTGTTCAAGGAAATTTAGATCCGACCTCTCTCTTTGCACCATGGGAGGTAATCGAAAGAAAGGCCAAAAGACTATTGGATTCGATTCCAAATCAAGCTGGCTATATCTTTAATCTAGGACATGGAATCTTACCAAAAACTCCTGAAGAACATGTGAAGCAATTGGTGAAATTGGTACAAGAAGAATAGCTCTTTACTGCTTGTATTTATTGCTGTACTTACGGTAAAGCAGTTTTTGAGGATTGTCCAATTTGATTTGTTTACCTTCCACAAAGGCCAAAACAACCTTATTGGTGCGCATGTCCAATGCATCTCCTTCAGAAATAAAAAAAGTCGCTAGTTTACCTTCTTCAATGCTGCCTACAAGATGATCAATGCCCAATATTTTTGCAGTATTCAAGCAAATCATTGAAAGGGCCGTTTCTTGATCCAATCCATAGGCAGCAACAGTGCCTGCATAAAAGGGCAAATTGCGGCTTCCCATAGCCTCCATACTCCCAGAATTCTCTAAGCCAACCAACAGTCCTTTTTTATGGAGTATAAATGCCAAACGAAAAGGTAAATCAATGTTGTCATCTTCGTAGCGTGGCAATGAATGAACCCTCCTCAAAAGCACTGGAATGTTTCTGTCTTTCAGCAAATCAGCCACCAATGGCGCTTCGTACGCACCTACCACTACAATCTCTAAATTGAATTGGTCAGCAAAATAAATAGCATCTGTCAATTCTTGTACCCTTTGAGCATGCACAAACAATTTCGCCTTTCTTGTGAAAAGTGGCTTCATGGCTTCAAAACGAAGATTTTTTTCTAAGGGAAACTCATCTTTTGTATATGCTTGTGCTTGCAAGAAAAAGTCAATGATTTCTTGGGTGTTTTTCTTGTAATTGTCTTTTGTTGAATTTTTGCCTTTATCAGAAGCTTGCCCTTTTACGAGTTGCTTTCGATAATTGGGCCAATTCATGTGAATGCCATCGTCTTGCCGAATGACTGCATCTTCCCAATTCCAACCCTCCAATGAAAAAATTGATGAAGTACCTGATATTCTTCCACCCTTTGGAGCGACTTGTGCCATTAACACCCCATTGGTGCGCACTGTGGGTGTAATCCTTGATTCCGTATTGTAAGCCGTCAATGCCCGAACATGCGGATTGAATAAACCTACATCATCATAATCACGACTAGCGCGGACAGCATCAATTTCCACAAGCCCGAGTCTAGAGTTTGGAGCGATAAATCCTGGGTACAACTGCTGACCCTCAGCATAAATAATCGTATCGTATTTGGTCGAATCCATTCGAATGTCAATCGCTGCTAGGACCATGTCAATTTTCCCTTCACGAAAACCAATGGCTGCTCTTTTTATGACTTCTCCATTGCCCAAATGTGCAGTGGCATTCAAGATCAAAATTGATTGTTGCTGCTTCTGCGCGGGCATTGGTATTTGGGCCGATGCTGCAAATGGCAACAAAGCAAAGGTCATCAAGCTAATCCAACACCTCAACAGTATTGCACTCATAGAGTTTCTTTTTTTCATTCTTTACTTTTTGAACTTCTTTGCCCTTGGATTTTTCATTCAACATCAAAGCGATGATTCTTTCCCGCTCCGAACTAATTTCTTTGCGCATTTGTTTGTCTACCACTAGGTCGAAATACTTTATCCCATCAATGTATGTTTGCTCAGCTTTGGTGTAAATAGAGAGTGGATTCCCAGACCAAACCACCAAATCAGCATCTTTTCCTGCTGTGATACTTCCCATTCGTTCATCTAAATGTAACATTTTTGCAGGGTTTAGGGTGACAAACTTCCAAGCTTCTTCTTCACTCAACCCGCCATATTTCACGGCCTTGGCAGCCTCTTGATTCAATCTACGACCCATTTCTGCATCGTCAGAATTAAAGCCTGTGAGCACACCTTGGCGATGCATCAAAGCTCCATTGTATGGAATGGCATCGTTGACTTCAAACTTGTATGCCCACCAATCTGAAAAAGTAGAACCTGCAGCACCATGTGCTTTCAATTTGTCTGCCAATTTATAGCCTTCTAAAATGTGTGTGAACGTATTGATTCGAATACCCATAGAGTCCGCCATGTGCATCAACATGTTGATCTCAGATTGGATGTATGAATGACAACTAATGAAACGCTGCGTATCGATGATTTCAACAAGTGCTTCCAATTCAAGATCGGTGCGCGGGGCAATCGCCGTTTTTTTGTCCTTTTTGTTTTTCGCTGAATACAATTTTTGCTCAGCACGATATTCGTGAGCACGACTGAAGGCATCGTAAAATACCTGTTCCACACCCATACGGGTCTGAGGAAAACGGACGGTATTTCGGTCTCCCCAATTCGACTGTTTTACATTTTCCCCAAGGGCAAACTTTATAAAACCAGCAGTATCCTTTATTTTCATCTTCTCAGGTGTTTGTCCCCAACGAAGCTTAATCAGAGCAGATTGGCCACCTATTGGGTTTGCAGATCCATGAAGTAATTGTACGGCTGTTACGCCACCCGAAAGTTGTCGGTAAATATTGATGTCATCTGAGTTGACCACATCACCAATCCGCACCTCTGAGGTAACCGCTTGAGAAGATTCATTGACTCCCCTTTCAATGGCAATGTGCGAATGTTCGTCGATGATGCCGGATGTGAGATGCTTCCCCTTGAGATCAATTTCTAGAATTTCTGATGCTCGCTCTGGAAACATTACGTCCAGATTGATTTTGAATCCAACCATTTGAATTTTACCATTGAAAATGACCACATCATGTTTCTTTAAAACACCATCAGACTCATTGGTCCAAACTGTCGCATTTCTAAAAACAATTGACAAAGGGTCATTCCGTAGGCTATCCCAACCGTAAGCCTTGTTCGGATAAGTAATCCTCGACAAGGATGCCTTTTGTGATTTTGCTGAGTCTTTTAAGCTTTCATTGACAACTTCCTTTTCAGAACTTTTCTTAATCGCTGCCCAATCTTTCCACTCATTGTCTACGATGGTTTTGCCAGATAAAATTCTTGCAGAAGCATCATTGGCACTTCCGCTCAAGCGATAAGAAATATCATTGAGAATAAATGAAAGGCTCACTCTTTGTTTGTTGAGTTCGATTTTAGCAAGAACCGTTTTTTCTTCATTCTTAAAACTGACGGTTGCTTTTGGCTTCTCAGGGCTTCCTTCAATTGTAAGTTCAAATTGTAATCTTTTGTCGATGTTGAGGCTATATTCTCCTGTGAGGTCTGCAAAGGCAAGTTCTTTGATTGCATGGTGTTTTCCAGCCACCCAATTGGAAAGGAGTGTGTTATGAGCCTTGAACAAACTGTCAGTGCAAATGATAAAATTGGCCAGTTGCCCTTTTGAAAGCTTTCCCACCTGATCATCAATGCCCATCCATGCTGCTGGAGTTGCAGTCAATGCATCAATGATCTTTTCTCGCCTAACTCCTTTTTTAATGGACCTTTCAATGTTGCCATGAAAGCTTTTTGCGTCTTTTATAGCTGTCGAAGTGACTGCAAAAGGAATTTCCGCATCTTGAAGGTGAGCCAAGTTCTCATCTGCCTTCTCCCATGCCTTCATGCGTGCTAAACTCAATTGCTTTGCATCAAAAGGATCTGATACATCATAGGGTTTAGGGAAGTTTACCGGAACTATGAATGAGGCTCCTGTATTCTTGATTTCATCAATACGTTGGTATTCTTGCCCAATTCCTTTGATGATAAACTGAAAGCCAAACTCATCTCCAACACGATCAGCCCGCAGCTCGGAAAGGGTGTTGCCAGCATCAATCACCTTAGGGAGAGAATGATATCTCTCCAATGCGCTTAGGGTGAGGTTGTTTTTGCTATTCTTATTCTGCTGAATATACCACTCCAAGTCATAATGTAACTGCCGAATTAAGGAAATAATTCCCATCAAAGAATTTGGATTGCTTTGTTTCGATTTGCCTTTGAAAAAAGAATAATGCATTGCTGCATAGGGTTTGAGCAATTGGTGTTCCTCTTCATCTGTCAAAGCGAGCACTGCTGAGGTGCCTCGCACAATTCCATCCATTTGATGTGTAACAACAACACCAAAGCCCATTTTTCTATAGCGATCAGCTGCTGCTTGCTGATAAGTGTACATCTCAACTGCTTCTTGCTCTGCCTTTATGGTCTCATTCCAAAAGTAAGGTCCCTTTTTAGTGCTTTCCAATTGTGGGGCATTGCTGCTTTTGGTAATTACCTCTGGCATCCCAAAATCAGAATTTATCTCTATAAACGATGGGTAGATGAACTTCCCTTTTAAATCATGCTTTACAGTGTTTGGAGGAAGAATTAGTGATTCTCCTACATCTACAACCTTTTTGTTTTGGATGAGTAAGCTCGCATTCGAAAGGTACTGACCATTGCCCAAGTAGATGGTTGCGTTGGTAAAAGCAGTATAATGTTGCCGGCTGTCTTTTACACCATTTTTAGGTTTCCATTCTTGTCCATAAAGAGAACGTATCAAGAACATTGAAAGGATTAAAAGTAGAGTACGCATGCCCAATTTGAAAAGCCTCAAAAATAAGCATTCAAGGAATTGGCATAGTGTAGAAGGACATTAATTACCTTTGCAAAAACATTCTTATGTATACTGGATTATTACACCTTCACAATTTACTGCGCTATGTTGTAGTGATATTATTGATCTTGGCGATTGTTCAATCCTTCGCAGGCTGGTTTCAGAAAAACAGCTATGATAAAAAGCACAACAAAACAAGTTTGTTTTTGCTGATTACGTGTCACCTGCAATTGATCATTGGATTGACTTTGTATTTCATTGGTGGACATTCTAACGCTTTGTCAAAAATGGCCGAATCAATGAGTAATGCAACGACACGTTTTTGGGCTGTTGAGCACATTTTTTCTATGATTATTGCCATTGTACTCATCACTTTAGGTAGAATTATGGCCAAGAAAGCCAAAACAGACCTTATTAAATTTAGAAGACAATCCATTTATTTTCTTTTGGCTTTTATTCTCATATTCAATGCGATCCCATGGCCATGGTCTGCAGTAGCTAGAGCTTGGTTTTAATTTTTTTCATTCTATATGCATCATGAATTAGATACGGCAATAGAAAAAGCTGTACTTGTTGGCGTCGTTACTCAAAATCAAAATGAGGCTCAACTGAAGGAATATCTCGATGAACTCGCTTTTCTAGCAGAGACAGCAGGTGCCGTCGCCATGAACCGTTTTACTCAAAAGCTGGACAGTCCACATCCTAAAAGTTTTGTGGGTTCTGGCAAGCTGTCTGAAATACTCGACTACGTTAAAAAGAATGAAATCGAGCTGGTCATCTTTGATGATGAACTCAGTCCTACACAGACAAGAAACATCGAAACCTCCTTTAAGGGCTTAAAGGTGATGGACCGAAGTAAACTTATTCTTGACATTTTTGCAAAAAGAGCTCGCACAGCTGCAGCAAAAACACAAGTTGAGTTGGCCCAATATGAATATTTATTGCCAAGACTCACACGTATGTGGACCCACCTGTCTAGACAAAAAGGGGGCATCGGAATGCGCGGACCTGGAGAAACTGAAATTGAAACAGATCGACGTATTATTCGAGATAAGATTGCTTTGCTCAAAAAGAAAATGGAGAAGATCGACAAGCAAAAAACCACACAACGCAAAGGACGTCAGCAAATGATACGGGCAGCGCTTGTGGGCTACACCAATGTTGGTAAGTCGACCTTAATGAATGTATTGACCAATTCAAAAGTCTTCGCAGAGAACAAACTCTTTGCTACCTTAGATACCACTGTAAGAAAAGTAGTGGTCGGCAATCTTCCTTTCTTAATGTCAGACACTGTAGGTTTTATTCGCAAACTGCCACACCATTTGGTAGATTCATTCAAATCTACACTTGATGAAGTAAGGGAAGCAGACATTCTTTTGCATGTTGTGGATATCTCTCATCCAAACTTTGAGGAACAAATCGCTACAGTCAACAGTACGCTCCAAGACCTTAAGGCTTTGGACAAACCTGTCATCATGATTTTTAATAAAATTGATGCCTACACCTTCATTGAAAAAGAAGAAGATGACTTGAGTCCAATCAGAAAAGAGAATCTGAGTATAGAAGATCTTAAGCGCAGCTATTTGGCAAAAGAAAACGATCCTGCCATATTTATCTCTGCTCAAAAGTCCATACACATTGACGAATTAAAGGAGCTACTCTACAAGCAAATCAAATCACTTCACTTAAAAATCTATCCACATCGGTTGTTATATTAAGTAGCTTAAAAGAATGCCCTGATTTGCATTCCTCCTGCATGTATCGTTTGTAAGCCTTCTGATTTTCTGCCATTGTAATTAAGGTTCAATTGTAGATTTTTTGCCAAGGTTCTTTGCCAAAATACCTCCCAAGTAGTATTTGCACCTGCCGTCAAGCCATCCAGCATTTCAAAAGCCAATGAATTATTTTCTGCTGCATTGAATTGGATGTTGATGATGCTTGCTTTTACTGAAAATGTCCCTTTTCCAGCGTCGTTGAAACGAAGTTCTGTGGTTGCGGAGCGGCTTATGGCTTGTTCTGTGCCCAATTTGTTTTGTCTTTCAGCATAGTTGCCAGAACAACTTATCCTAAAACTTACAGAGGGTTGATAAATGAACTTGGGTTCAATTTCATTCGATTGAATTGTAAAATTTCTATTGCTGAAGAATTCAGAGCGTGTACCACGCTCTGAAACTATATAACTGGCTTCCAATGCATAAACCTTATTTAAATTATACCGACTCCTTAGTTCTCTTTGGACAATGCTTCTACTTTCGAATCCATTCGTCAATAAACTTTTAGAATTATTGTTAAGATAGAAAAATTCCATGCCAAACTTTTGCCCTAAACGATTAAAATACAGCGTGTTAGAGAGTGAAGAATTGATAGAAATCAAAAATGTGTCCGCTACATTCGTTTGGAAAGGGTTAAAACTATCTTTTTCTTTTTGTGTTTCTCGTTCTGCGCGATACGCTGATTTATTGGAAAACAATCCAACAACTTTTTTCCAGCCTTTCGCATCGTTTAAAATCGCATTTGGTCTAAGAAAAAAAACCTGATTGAATTGATTGCTAAACACCCTTACAAACTCATTGGTGGGCGTGAGCACCCGAATATAGTTGGCCTGAAAAGCATTATTGACACCTGCTACCTCAAACTCATTTAATTCTTTCAAACCGTTTCCGTTAAAATCAATCCAAAGGTGTGTTCCTTGGCCATCATTTACTTGCAAGAATAAAAACTCGCGTTTGTTTTCAAAGCCACTGCCTAACTGATAATAAGTATTGGCAGTGAGAAAGCCTTTCATCGCTTTCAGATCATATTGAACCCTACCAAGCAAGGTGTTTTCAGGGTCTCGGTTTGTCAATTCGTTGTTTTGAATTGTCAAACTTCGATAGGTTAATTTTGCACTTAATCGGCTTTTAGGATTTGCTCCTATGCCAAACTCAAAATCAAAGTTTTCACTTTTTACGGCAAAACCAAGTTTTTCAGAGGAAGGGAAGTAATCGTAGACTTCTCCATAAGATAAGCGATAATTATTGGCAGAGGTACTGTCTCCCCGTTCAATAAAAGCGTTCCATATCACACGATCAAAGCTATTTCCTTGAAGTGTATCGCTCTTGCCTTGATAAAACAAAATGCGCTCTTGCTCCAAATATCCACCTACTTTGAATCCTTTCACTTTTTGAGATATCGTTGTATAATGGCGCACAAATTCACTATTGTTTAGCGCATCTACGCTAAGATAACTTCCGCGTGATTCCGCTTGAAAACCTTGATGCTCATAGTTGGCCGAATAACCATTTTTAATGCCTGTGTAATCCACCCCTTTTGTAAATGATCCAAACTCATAATTTATGAAGTTCTGTTTAGACTTCAGCCCTGACTTCGCTTGAATGAGATACTCATTGCCACTTAGATTGAGTCCACGGATGTTCCAGTCTCGATCAAATTCCACTCTTCGGTAGCGCTCAATGAATTGAAAATCTCTACCTCTCTGCTCATAAAAAAGCTGGTTTTGCCATTTGGTTGTTTGCTTTTCGCCCAGCAGCCTATCGTTTTTAAGTTCAATCAAAAAACCATACGATTGGTTGTCTTTTGAATCTGCTGTAGAAAAAGTATTGAGATCATTGTTAGTCATAGCACCTTCAAAATTGACAGAAGTATGCTCTCCCCATTTATATTTCCCTCCCAAGCTAATCATTTGCCTTTTTTTTGGACTAATAAGTCTAATAATTGGTTCAAATCTGCCTTGTGGCTGACCATTTATAGGAGGAATAAACTCAAACACCCTACCATTTGCATCGCTTTGTATTTGCCTGTAGTTGCCGTTGCCTTCTCCTACTAAAGAAAAGCGCGCTGCATAGATGGCCTCATCAGGGTTTTTTGAAAACACCAATACATTCTGAAAACCAAGGGTATCAATAAGCTTATAGCGCACCTGATCATTATCAAAGCCTGTAGTATCAATACCACTAATGATGGCATTGTCCAAATCATCTCCCGCATCTGTGAGCACCCTTTTCTCTGTATCGGTCAACTCTTGCTGAAGGGGCTGGTTTTTGCTGTCTTGTTCTGAATATACATTGAAATTCAACTCCAGATCCTTTTTTTTATATTCATTTTCAATGAAAAAAACAGAGCGTGCATAATTTTGATCGGCATATTGAAATTCCACAACAATCCGTAAGTCCTTGTTGATTATTTGGTTGGGAGTAAATGTCAGTTCTGCTGTATTGTAGTCAATAATATAGTCATAGTCTTGTCCTCTCGTTTTAAGTCTGCCATTCACATAAACCCGCTCTGTTCCTGAAAGAATAATGATGAAACTTTCCCCTTCATTGCCCTGCAAACGGTAAGGTCCTTGGTTCCCTTCTATACCTGGAACAATGTTTCGCGCAAATTTACCTCTTGAAATGGCTCCATTGACAGCCGATTTAAGTAAGCCGCGTTCTTCCTCTCCCTTTGCTTGATGAGTCACAAATTCTGTGCTAAATCCACCCCCTTGAACCTTTTTGTTGAAATTCATGAAATAGCTATTTGGTCTGCTAATCAAAAAATCCCCGGCAATTAGGCTAGATTTGTCATTGTATAAGCGCATAAATACGCGATCAAACTCTTGGAGTTGAAGGGTATTTCCATCGGCTTGAATGGGAATATTGTTATCGCTAATCGCTGCTTGAATGTTTATTTCGTCCGTAATTCTACCAGAAAGCTGCAGGTCTAGATTTGAATTCACCGAAAGATTTTGACTGTTTCCAAAATTGACTCCTCTGGAAACACTCCCATTCTTATTCAATCCACTGACACCAAAAGGGTCAGTCTTTGGAGCTTCTTTTTTTAGCGTATAATAGTTGTACAATCCAGGATCATTGGGTTCCAATTGATCTATTGTTTTGTGTGCATAGGGTGCTGCAAAAGAGATTGGAAAAAGACGGTACTCAATACCAATTGTTTGCCCTATGTATTTTTTGTCCAAAATCAGTTTCGCTTCTGAGAAGTTTAAGTTATAATCTTCTTTTGGTAAAAAGTTCCCATTTGCATCCTTCACAAGAAAAGTGCTTGGCACAATGCTCAAACTATCGACTAAAATGATGTCAGAATTCACCTCAATTGTTTTGGAACGCCAATTCGACACCGTTTGCCCATGAGACACAAACGAGATAAAAAGGAAAAAAACAATGAATACCTGCCTCAAAGGTGCAATACAGTTTTTGATTATCAGACTAACGTTAGGAATGTCGTTTTAGTGGATGAACATCCAAACGCAATAGCTTAATTTTATCGGAATAAGCCAAATTTAAAGATACAGAATGAAGCGAATTATTTCCTACAATGTAAATGGTATAAGAGCCGCCTTAAAAAAGGGATTTATGGACTGGGTGAATGCGGCCCAACCAGATGTGCTGTGCTTGCAAGAAATTAAGGCAATGCCAGAGCAATTGGAACCTGCTTTTCTCGACACCTTGGAATTTTACCATTATTGGTATCCAGCCGAAAAGAAAGGCTACAGTGGCGTGGCTTTGTGGAGTAAAAGCAAACCACTGCATGTAGAGTATGGTTGCGGCATTGAAAAATACGACAAAGAAGGAAGGGTCATTCGCATGGATTTTGAAAATTATTCTGTGATGAGTGTGTACATGCCTTCAGGTTCTAGTGGCGATGAGCGGCAAGCATTTAAAATGAATTGGCTGGAAGACTTTCAGGCCTACATTGACGAACTCAAAAAGGAATTTCCGAAATTGATCATCAGTGGAGACTACAACATTTGCCATAAAGCCATTGACATTCACAACCCGACTCGCAATGCAAAGACTTCAGGCTTCTTACCAGAAGAAAGAGAGTGGATGAGCCAGTTCATTGATGCTGGTTTTGTCGATTCTTTTCGTGCATTCAATGCGTCTCCACATCACTACAGTTGGTGGAGCTATCGAGCCAATGCGCGTGCAAAAAATTTAGGGTGGCGCATTGATTACAACATGGTGAGCAGTGCGATGGAAGACCGTATGAGCCGCGCGGCTATATTGTCCGAAGCCAAGCATTCTGATCATTGTCCAGTGCTGCTCGAAATCGACGGATAGTATCAATAGTTTCATGTTTAAAAGTTCAATCATTAGCAGGAGCCTTAGTCATAAAACTGCTTACTATTGTAGTTCAAACCCTAATGAGATGAAATATTTAAGAACCCTCTCCCCTTTGATTTTACTTGCATTTTTAATGCAACAAGCATGCGTTCCCATGAAGAAAGTGGAAGAAATCAAGGAAAAAAAGGAAATCTGTGAAGAACAACGAGCTGCTTTGAAAGAAGAAAACAGAAAACTCGATGAACAATTCACAGAGATCAATGAAAAGTTTGAGGATTTGAGCAAACGTCATGATGCATTGAAAAGAGATACTACGGTACAAGGACGCTCATTGCGCTTAATGACTAAGAATTATGACCAGTTAAACGACACCTATGAATTGTTGCTTAAAAAGAACAAAGAACTCTTAGAGGGAAATCAAGCTGAAACTTCTAAATTGTTTAGCAGCCTACAACAATCACAGGCAGACTTACAAAAGCAGTCAGATGCTTTAGAACAAGCCAAGTTGAACCTTGAAGAGAAACAAAAAAACTTAAAAAAATTAACGGGCGAATTGGACGAACGTGCAAAGCGTGTGGAAGAACTGGAAGCCATACTTAGCCGCAAGGATTCAAGTGTGAATGCTTTGAAAGCAAAAGTTCAAAATGCCTTGTTGGGATTTGAAAATGAAGGCCTCAGCATCGAACAAAAAAATGGGAAAGTATATGTTTCCTTAGACGAGAGTTTATTGTTTGCTTCTGGCAGTTACAATGTTGACAAAAAAGGGAAAGAAGTATTGCAAAAATTGGGGGATGTATTGGCAAACAATGCAGACGTCAATATCTTGGTTGAAGGGCATACCGACAATGTTCCTTACAATGGGTCAGGTGCATTGAAAGACAATTGGGACCTCAGCGTTAAAAGAGCTACTTCTGTGGTTAAAATTATCTTGGGAAACAGCAAAATAGATGCTCAACGATTGTCGGCTGCAGGTCGTGCTGACCATGCTCCCTTAGACAGCAACGATACAGCTGAAGGCAGAAGCAAAAACAGAAGAACTGAAATTATTCTCACTCCGAAATTGGATGAGTTGTTCCAAATACTTGAGGCCAATTAGTTCAATCTAGGTACTGCTACTTTCACTTGCAATAATTTTCTTAAATCTTCAACAGAAACCCTTTCTTGTTGCATGCTGTCCCTATCTCTTAAAGTAACGGTATTGTCTTTAAGGCTCTGATGATCCACGGTAATGCAAAAAGGGGTGCCTATGGCATCTTGTCTTCTGTATCGCTTGCCAATGGCATCTTTTTCATCGAACTGGCAATTGTAATCGAATTTCAAATCATTTAGAATTTCTCGAGCTTTCTCTGGCAAACCATCTTTCTTGAGCAATGGGAGCACTGCCGCTTTATAGGGTGCCAAGAAATGAGGAATCCTCATGACTAAGCGTTGAGAGCCATCTTCCAATGTTTCTTGCGCATAGGCATGAGACAATACGGCGAGGAACATACGATCGAGTCCAATGGAAGTCTCTACTACATAGGGCACGTAGTTCTCACTTATTTCCGGGTCGAAATACTGTAATTTTTTGCCTGAGAATTCTTGATGCTTTTTCAAATCAAAGTCCGTGCGTGAATGGATGCCTTCCAACTCTTTAAATCCAAAAGGAAATTCGTACTCAATATCTGTAGCAGCGTTGGCATAATGCGCCAAATTGGTATGGTCGTGAAAGCGATAATTTGCTTTATCGATGCCAATGGCATGGTGCCATTTTAAGCGTTCTACCTTCCATTTTTCGTACCAATCCAATTCTTCTCCTGGGCGCACAAAAAACTGCATTTCCATTTGCTCAAACTCGCGCATGCGAAAGATAAATTGTCTTGCGATAATCTCATTGCGAAAAGCCTTTCCTATCTGAGCGATCCCAAATGGAATTTTCATACGGGCCGTCTTCTGTACATTTAAAAAATTTACAAAAATACCTTGAGCTGTTTCTGGCCTTAAATAGACGGTATCGGCACCTTCAGCAGTTGAACCCATCTCAGTGCTGAACATCAGATTAAACTGACGCACATCTGTCCAATTCTTTGAGCCACTTACAGGATCTGCTATGTCTAAATCAATGATCAATTGCTTAATTGCAGCTAAATCGTTTTGATCCATGGCTGTTTTAAAACGATCATTGGCTACATCAATCTTTTGTTGATTGTCCACGACACGGCCATTGGTGGCTCGAAATTGTGTCTCGTCAAAAGCATCGCCAAAGCGTTTGGCCGCTTTATCAACTTCTTTTTGGATTTTCTTTTCAATCTTTTGCACCCATTCCTCCACCAAAACATCTGCGCGGTAGCGCTTTTTGGAATCTTTGTTGTCAATCAAAGGATCATTAAATGCATCGATGTGCCCAGAAGCCTTCCAAGTTTTCGGATGCATAAAAATGGCAGCATCCAAGCCTACGACATTCTCATGCCATTGCACCATAGCCTTCCACCAAAAACTTTTGATGTTGTTTTTTAATTCACTGCCCAATGGACCATAATCATAGGTAGCACTGAGCCCATCGTAAATTTCTGAGGAAGGATACACAAAGCCATACTCTTTAGCATGGGCAATGATTTTTTTGAGAAGGTCGTCTTGATCTGCCATGGCGCAAATGTAGTATTCGCAATGAATTTTATTCGTTTTTGGGCATAAAAAAACCTCCGCAATGCGGAGGCTTTTTACCGTAGACTTCCTTTCTAATGTATACTACTAGAAGTGGAAGTTTATATTTATGTTAGCCATTGGTGTAGTTCCAACATTGAAAGAAGATGAACTTCCACCTTCAACCGTTGTGCTTGTTGTAGCAGTACCATCGTAAGACTCAGTTGTTGTCTCAGAAGAACCAGTGCTGTTGATGTTGATGGTCCACAAGATCTCTCCACCGATAGACATCTTTGGAGCGAAGAAGTATTCAACACCTGCAAAACCACCTATGGCAATTCCAAAAGTAGATCCTTGCTTATTTGTGGTCGTTCTAGTGGTGCCGATAGGCAACAAATCAATACTGTTTCCATATGTGCTGTCAGTAGATGAAGAACCCAAAGAAATCATCGCCATTGGGCCATAAACACCTTGAAGTCTTCCTTGACCACGACGCATTTCAATGCCACCACCAATGGTGATGCCCATATTGCTTGTCTTTCCCTCATCATCAACCATATCACCTGAGACTGCTCCGACTGACCGGTCTTGAGTTGGAGTTGTTACTGTATTTGAACCAAAATCCAATTGCAACATACCTCTGTAGGCTTTGTTTGCATCTACGAAGTACTTTCCAGTAATGGTAGTTGCTCCAATAGCAAGACCTAGAGGTTGCAAACTTCCATTTGATCCACCATTTAATAGGTTTCCTGCATAGCCTGTTAAGCTGGTTGCGTCAAAACCGAGTGCATAGTCACCAGCTTCAGGAAGAATGGGTGTGCCTTTCTTTGAAGTCATTTGTGCTTGCGTGAATGAGATGCCTGCTGTAAACAGCGCAGCAATTAATAAAACTTTCTTTTTCATTTTAGTTTGTTTTTGTTTTTAGTTACGGTGCCCCAAACGTAGATAAAAAAAGCAGTCTATCCAAAATAACTGAGGAAAATCCGCTTTTTATAAGGTCCCCATCTAACGTTCTTGAATGGCGCAAATCAAGCCTTTTTGCATCAGAATATCAGTATATTATGTTGTTTTCTGCTTGCCTTAGAAAATAAAAACAATGGCAAAAAAAATATTTTAACATGCATTTTGTGGAAAACAGCCTTTTTTGTCGAAGATATTGGGGCGTTTTTAGAGAAAAAGCAATGGTTATATGAGATTTTGTAGCTTTGAAAGGTGATACAAATTGAGCAAACTCTTTTGTCTGAATCTTTATTTGAAGAGGACTTTGTCTGCAATTTAAGTGCTTGTAAAGGTGCATGTTGTGTAGAAGGTGACTCTGGTGCCCCCTTGACTATGGCGGAAATTGATCGGCTAGAAGCAGAGGTGGAACAGATACTTCCGCTCATCCCGGTAAAAAGTCGGCAACGCATTAGAGAAACTGGGGTTTTTATTGTGGACCAAGATGGTGACTATGTGACCCCATTAAACGATGGAAAAGAGTGTGCATTTACCGTATTTGAGGAGAACGGAACCGCAAAATGTGGCATAGAGTTAGCCCATAATGCCGGAAAAACTAGCCTATTAAAACCCATTTCATGCCACTTATACCCCATTCGCATCAGCAAATTACACGATCATGATGCCTTAAATTACAATCAATGGGACATTTGTAGCCCAGCGTGTAAACTTGGCAAAGAGTTAAAAGTCAAAGTGTATCAATTTTTGAAAACTCCCCTCGTTCGTAAATATGGAGAGGATTGGTACCAACAGTTGGAAGAAGTGGATCAGTTGCTGTCCAAAGACAACAACTGATCATTTTCTTATTTGGCTAGTCTATACTTAATGTTCCAAACTATCAGGTTCATTACTGGAACTACGATTAAAGTTAGGAAGGTGGCGAAAGTCAATCCAAAGATGACTGTCCATGCCAACGGCCCCCAGAAGATCACATTGTCCCCTCCAAAATAAATTTTGGGATCAAACTCTGAGAAAAGAGAAAAGAAATCTATGTTTAATCCAATGGCCAATGGAATTAAGCCCAAAACAGTGGTAATGGCCGTCAATATTACTGGTCGAAGTCTTGCTTTCCCCCCTTTAATGATGGCCTCCAAAACATCTTCCCTTTTCGGCAAATCATCTTCGTCCAAGTTTTGCTCTTCTTTTTTACGATCTATCAGCAATTGAGTATAATCAAGAAGAACCACTCCATTGTTCACCACGATTCCTGCCAATGAGATGATACCCATCATGGTCATCATAATTACAAAATTCCATCCAGTAAAGATTAGGCCCAAGAATACGCCTATAAAACTTAAGAAAATAGCCGTCATGATGATTGTGGGTTTGGAAATTGAGCTAAATTGGAAAACCAATAGCAACATGATCAATCCCAAGCCAGTTGCCAATGCAGAGAGCAAGAAAGCCATTTGTTTGCCTTGCTCTTCAATTTCACCTGTAAATGCATATTCAACACCCTTGGGCATGTCAAAGTCCATCATTTCAACTTTAAGTTGATTTACAATCTCATTTGCGTTGGCACCGGGAATTACGCCAGAATAAACCGTCACTACTCTTTTTAAATCTATATGCTTAATGGCACTAAATGAAGAGGTGTTTTTTTGTCGAGCTACCGCAGACACTGGAATCTCCTTTATTTTCCCGCTAGCTTGATCTCTAAAGACAATGTTCTGATTAAAAACAGAATTTGTATTGTAGCGATTCTCTTCATCAAAGCGCACATAGATGTCATAATCCTCTCCGTCTTCTTTATACACTCCTCCTTTCACCCCAAAAATGGAGTTGCGCAATTGCTCACCGATTTGTCCCGCCGAAACACCCAGTTCCCCGGCCTTTTCACGATCAATGATCACTTCCATAGCAGGTTCGCCTTTGTTTACATCGATCTTCAATTCCTCTATGCCCGAAACATTTTTACTGTTGATAAAATTACGCATGTCTTCTGCTGCATTGATGAGCTCTTGATAGTCTTTCCCTGATACTTCAATGTTCACAGGGTAACCAACAGGTGGCCCCACAGGGTCTTTCTCAACAGAAATAGAAACACCTGGATAAATGTTTTTCAAAGCCTCTTGCACTTTCATACGCAAGGCTTCACTGTCCAAGCCTCTGCGGTATTTGTATTCTCGCATGGTTGCTGTAATCTTCCCTCTGTGTGGCATCTCAGCAGCAGAAGCGCCATCTGTAAAGGGGTTTCCCGCACCCTCTCCTACTTGAGAAACTGCAGACTCGGTCATAAAATTATACTCGTCATCTATGTATTGAGGGTCGTTCAGCACATCGTAAACCCGTTTTTCAATTGAGGCTGTAATCTCATTGGTTTTTTGGATGTCTGTTCCTTGAGGATATTCAATATAAACGATGATCTGATTTGGCTTGATGTCCGGAAAAAACTCAACTTTCGTTCGTCCAGAGCCTAATGAGCCACCAAACATAAACAAAGTCACAAAAAGTCCTATGAATGTACCTCCAAAATAAAAATATGCATTCCGCCCTTTTAGCGCTTTTATCAAACGTTGTTCATACCAATTTTCAAATTTTGGCAAAGCCACATTTTGAAACTTATCTGCCCATGAACGAATAAAAAGTCGATATGCCCATAATAGAATGGCCATAAATACCATCAAAGAACCCAAGCCGCGTATATCGCCACCTACAAAGAAAATAAACAAACCGAAGCCAACAAGTATGACCGTATTTCTTATGATTTTTTTAAAAGGCATTTCTTTGTCCTCAACGGTCATAAATTTTGACACCAACATGGAATTAAAAAAGATGGCCACAAACAAACTGGATCCCAAAACAATAGATAAAGTGATTGGGAAGTATATCATGAACTCACCCATTACCCCAGGCCAAAAGCCCAATGGCAAGAATGCAGCGACCGTTGTGGCTGTAGAAATAATGATCGGAAAGGCAATCTCTCCAATACCTTTTTTTACAGCCTCTTTACGTGGCATCCCTTCACTCATTAAACGGTATACATTTTCTACCACCACAATTCCATTGTCTACCAGCATACCCAATCCCATCACCAATGCAAACAACACCATTGTATTCATGGTGTATCCTAAGGTTTGCAATATCATAAAGGACATAAACATGGACATTGGGATCGCAAATCCTACAAACAAAGCATTGCGAAAACCTAAGAAAAACATCAGGACCGTAACTACAAGAATGATCCCGAAGATGATGTTATTCACCAAATCGTTTACTTGATTAATGGTCTTAGCCGATTGATCATTGGCAGTTGAAATACTTAAATCCGTAGGGAAAACATTCGCTTGGGCATCTGCGATTATTAGGTTTACCTTTTCAATCGCCTCTACCATGTTTTTGCCTGCACGTTTTTTGATGTCCAACATCACCACATTGTCTCCCCATTCTCTAGCATAAGTAGTTTTATCCTCTTCTTTAAAAGAAACTTTAGCAATGTCTTTAAGGTAAACTGCTGCGCCATTTTCAGCCTTCACAACAAAGGTTTCCAAATCTGTAGGGCGCTCTACTTCCCCTAAAATTCTGATTGTCCTTCGTTGCCCACTGCTGATCATGTTTCCTGCAGACATCGTTACATTTCCACGATTGATGGCGCCAACAATGTCATTAAAACTCACTTTGGCAGCCATCATTTTGTAGACATCAACAGCGACTTCTACTTCCTTTTCTTGGGCTCCACGAATGTCGGCTTGTTTGATTTCTGGCAAGTCTTCAATTTTATCTTCTAGGTATTCCGCAAATTCTTTGAGTTTTTCTACAGTGTAGTCTCCTTTGATGTTAATGTTGACAATGGGTGTTTCTTCAGAAATGTTAAGATCGAAGACGTTGGGTTCTACTTTGGCACCATTAAAGGTTGGCCAATCTTCACTCGCTTTTACCCCATCCACCTCATCTGTTACTTTCGACTTTGCCTGTTCTACAGAAATGTCTTCGTCGAACTCAATTGTAATGATTCCATAGTCTTCTTGTGAAGTAGACAAAACCTCCACAACATTGGAAACATTGTTCAACTCATCCTCAAGTGGATCTATAATTAATCGTTCAATATCTTCTGCCGTGTTTCCAGGAAAGGGCGTGCTGACATATATTTTAGTCTCCTTTATTTCAGGAAAATTTTCTCGAGGCATATTGACATAGGCCGATATCCCCACGAATAGTATAATGGCCATCATGACATAGACTATCTTTGGATTATCTACCGCCCATGAGGAGAAAAGAAACTCCTTATTGCTTGCTTTTTGTTGCTTTCCCATCGTTTTTATTTGATGATTTTAACCTCTTGTCCGTCTTTGACTGTTCTTGCTCCTTCTTCTACTATTAGATCACCGCCTTTCAAACCAGTGGTTACTTCAACAAAGTCGTTTTGCTGAAGACCAGTAGATATGATGGTTTTATGTGCGACCATTTTTTTCCCTTCATCACTGATAACATAGACATATTGCTCGCCAGTAGCATTTTCTGAAATTAAGTTTTGTGGAATCAGAATAGACTTTTCATTGGTATAATCGTTTACATTTAGCTTTGCCATAAGATTAGGCTTCACAGCTATACTTGTTTTTGGTAATTCTACCTCAATCCTAAAGGTTCTATTGTCTGGATTGATAAAATTGGAAGTTTTGTTTACGCTAGCTTCTATACTGGTATCCAACACTGGAAAGTGCACAATAACCGTTTTATTTTGGGTGACAGTTGCCAAATAACTTTCAGGTACATCTGCTTCCACATACATTTCATCTAAATTGACTAAACGTACTATTGGAGTTTGGCCTGGAGCAACCAGTTGGCCTTCATCTGTCAATACTTCGTCTACAATGCCTGAGTAAGGAGCAGAAATTGTAGCTTTAGCCAATTGAGCTTGCATGTTTTCCATGCTTTTTTGTGCACTTTCAAAATCTGATTTAGCTGCTAAATATTGAATTTCAGACCCAATGTCCTTTTTCCACAAACGCTCTCTGCGTTCATAGGTTGTTTTGGCTAAATCTACACGTGACTTTTGAGCATCAATGGATTCTTTGAGTCCACCATCATCAATTAGGCCAATTGTTTGCCCAATTTGTATACGATCTCCCATTTTGACATTGACCTTTTTAAGCACACCTTGAAACTCAGGGAACACCAAGATATTTTGATCAGTCATTACATCTCCTTGTAATTCAACATAATGCTGAAATTTTTGTAGATTCAATTCCAAAGCAGTAATCAATGGCAAATTTTTGCTTGAGTCTAATTGACCAGCTAAATTTGCCAATCGACTTAACTCTTTTTCGATGGCTGCTTTTTCTTTACTTAATTCTGCCGCTAGTGCCTCAATCTGTGCAAGGTCCTTGGATGCTAATACAGTGTCTACATCTAGGTTTTCTTCTCCACCACCACAAGCGGAAATTGTGAGTAAAAGCAAGGTAATGCTACTGAGTTTAATGCGCGTTTTCATGTTTAAAAATTGTTTAATGCTTGGTCTAATTTTACTTTTGAATCGATGAGTTGAAATGATGCTTGAATATATGACTGTTGTGCGTTCAACAGCTGATTGTTTGCTGTAGTTAATTCTAAACTACTGTTCAATCCCTCCTCGTATTTCTCTTTTACTTTATCGTAAATGCTTTCGGCAAGTACTAAATTTTCATTGTTAGTCTCGTATTGGTTCAAGGCAAACATGTATGCCGATTTTGCATTCTCTGCTTGTATTTTCAGATTTTGCTCAATTTGCAGCTTAGCAATCTTTACTTTCTCATGATCTATTTTCGCTTGCTGCACTCTGTTCTTATTCCCGAAACTGGTAAAAATGGGAACGCTTAAATTGATGCCAAAAAATTGTCCTGACAACCATACTGCATCACCATAAAAATTAAACTCGTTTTCAAAAGAATTTTGCTGATAAGTGTAAAAGCCAGTTAACTTTGGAAGATATACTGACTTTTGTTGTCTTGTCAATAAACTCGTTGCTTTTTCTTGTGTCAAAATGGACTTGTATTCTATATGATTGTCGATGATTAATTCTTTATGCGCAAAGTCGGCGTCCATTGATGTTTCAGTTATCTTTTCTAAATTATCGCTCAGTACAATATTGCTATTTACAGGCAAGCCCATTATAAACTTCAATTGGTTCTTGGCAAGTTCCAATTGTCTACCAGCATCCTCATACTGATTGGTAATACGTTGATAATTTAACTTTGCCTGATCCTTATCTTGTTCCTCAATCAGTCCATTTTTATAAATCTCTTCAGTTTCAAAGGCAATAACGTCAAGTGATTTTTGGTTCTTTTTTAAAATCTCTAGGTTTTTTTCTGCAACTAATACATTTCCGTAAGCCTGTGTGACCAATTTTTTCAATTCTATCAATGACTTTTCCTTATCATTTTTAGACAATTCCAAATACACTTTGGTAGCTTGCAATCCTACAAGATAAGACCCGTCGAATATGAGTTGGTTGGCGGTAATTGAAGCATCCATTGATTGTTCTGATCCGAATCGAATTGCAACAAGTTCACCAGGCTTACCATTTGGAATAAAATCTCCTGGAATCACAGTCGATGGAATCTCAATGTTGTTCAGATAACTTAAAGATGCGCTCACTTGCGGCAATCCAATGGAAATGGTCTCATTAACTTTGTTTTTAGCTTTTTCAACATCCAAAGCGGCTAACTTCTGCTGATAAGCATGCTCAGCGGCGTAGGTTTTAGCTTCTTCAAGTGAATAGCTAATTGTGGTTTGCTCCTGGGCAATGGATGCAACCGAAAGCAAGCATAAAAAGACAAATGCTATAATTTGTTTATGTCTCATTTTTAACTGTCTTGATTAAATTTTTCTTTAAGGTGTTTTCTTCCTTCAGAACTTGCAATTCCTCTTATATGGTACCTAATCATTTCATTGTACACATCCGCATTGTTAAAGTCTGATAAATCGCTTTGAACTGGATCCATAATTACATTTAACATGGAAATATAAAGTCTTGATAGTATGTCCGGATTTAAATCGTTTCTATACAGGCCTGATTTAATCCCTTTTTCTATATTGCTTTTAATGTGACTGTAGATGAATTCGTCCCTGTGCTTAGTAAGTCTCTGGTAGGCTTCAAAATGGTACTTTTTTAAATCAAAAATCACTGAGGGGTGCATCTCTTTCATTTGAGTACTCACCAATTTGGTCATCGCCATCAATTCATCGATCGAATTTTCACTTTGTCCCAAACACTCTTTTGCCATGCATTCTTCAGAATCAATGTGCTCTTGAATGCATTTTTTTACCAGTTCCTTTTTATTAGATACATATTGATACAAGGTTTTTTTTGATATGCCCAATTGACGAGCAACATCGTCCATGGTCATGCTTTTAATTCCGAAGCGTGAAAATAGCTCGGCAGCCTTCAACAATACTTCTTTTTCTTTTGTCTCCATTTCGGCCGCAAATGTAAAAACTTTTGAAACGATGGAAACATTTTTTTGTTATTTTGTTTTCAATGTGCAAAATATCAGTGTAAACAGCAAAAAAAGAGGATGAAAGGAATTTTAGACCTAAATATTTGATCAATCTCATGCCATAGATTGCACTTAAAAACTTTCCTTTGCACATTCAAATCAGCAACAAACTGTGCCATGAAAAGAAGTGAAATCAAGCACATCCTAAGTGAAGGAAAAACGAATCAGATAATAAGTGTTAAGGGTTGGGTAAGAACAAAAAGGGGCAGCAAGAATGTTTCTTTTATTGCTATGAATGATGGCTCTTCCATTCAGAACATCCAAGTGGTGGTGGATCTTCAAAAAATCAATGGAGAAGTCCTTGAGAGTATACATACAGGAGCTTGCATTGCTGTTCAAGGAGAATTGGTGGCTTCACAAGGAAGCGGGCAAAGTTTCGAAATAAATGCCAGCAAGATTGAACTACTCGGCACGGCCTCACCAGAGGATTACCCTCTACAGCCGAAAAAACACTCCTTGGAATTTTTGAGGGAAATTGCTCATCTAAGATTTAGAACCAACACCTTTAGTGCAGTCAATAGAGTTAGGCATGCTGTAATCTTTGGGATACATGACTATTTCAATACAAAAGGCTTTTACAACATACACACACCCATCATTACAGGTTCTGATGCTGAAGGAGCTGGAGAAACTTTTAAAGTAAGCAGCCTTGATTTCAAAAATGTGCCAAAAACAGAGGAAGGAGAAATTGATTTCAAACAAGATTTTTTTGGAAAGGAAACAAATCTGACAGTGTCTGGTCAATTAGAAGCAGAGTTGGCTGCAATGGCATTGGGCAAAGTATACACCTTTGGACCAACATTTCGCGCTGAAAACTCCAATACCACCCGACACCTCTCTGAGTTTTGGATGATAGAACCCGAAGTTGCTTTTGCCGACCTTGATGATAACATGGACTTGGGAGAAGATTTATTAAAGCATCTGATTCAATATGCATTAGAACAATGTCCCAATGATCTTGACTTTTTAGACAAACGCTTTGCACAAGAAGAAAGCCAGAAGAAAGCCAACGAGCGATCCGAAATGGGCTTGATTGAACGCCTCAAGTTTGTCACAAGCAATGATTTTGTAAGAATATCCTATACAGAGGCCATAGAGATTTTAAGAAACTCTAAGCCCAATAAGAAGAAGAAATTTGCATACCCCATAAATGAATGGGGAGTTGATTTACACTCAGAACATGAGCGCTACATAGTGGAGAAACATTTTAAAAAACCCACCATTCTTTTCGATTACCCGAAAGACATAAAAGCCTTTTACATGCGTCAAAATGACGATGGTAAAACAGTTAGGGCCATGGATATTCTTTTCCCAGGAATTGGAGAAATTGTCGGTGGATCTCAGCGTGAAGAACGATTGACTCTATTAGAAAAAAGAATGAAGGAAATGAATGTACCAGAAGAAGAATTGTGGTGGTACTTGGATTTAAGGAAATTCGGCACAGCTCCACACAGTGGATTTGGACTTGGCATGGAAAGACTCATCCAGTTTATCACGGGCATGAACAATATCCGTGATGTCATTCCTTTTCCAAGAACACCAAAAAACGCAGAGTTTTAAAAATGCAATGCTTTAATGATTTAACTTTATAAGCAATACATACGATATGCTAAAACAAACACTTCAACAGAAGCTTCTGCAAAAATTATCTCCTCAGCAGATTCAATTGATGAAGTTGTTACAACTCCCAACAGTGGCTCTTGAACAAAGGGTCAAGGAGGAGCTTGAAGGCAATCCTGCCCTCGATGAAGGAAGAGAGCGCTTAGAAGAGGAAGATGATGTCGACAATCACGAAAACGAAGATTCTTCTGAGGCAATGGAGGAGTTTGACTTCTCTGACTATATGGATGATGATACCCCAGATTATAAATACAGCATCAGCAATAAAGGTCGAGACGATGAAGACAAAGACATCCCCTACAGTGGAGGGAGCACTTTCCATGAGCGTTTAAAAGCTCAAATTAGCTTGCAAAAACTCAGCGAAAAAGAGCGATTGATTGCCGAACACCTTGTGGGCAGTTTAGATGATTCAGGTTACTTGCGGCGTGATTTAAGCTCCGTAGAAGACGATTTGGCATTTACCTTGAACATCATGACTTCGCAAGAAGAAATAGAACAAGTGCTACATTACATTCAACAATTGGATCCTGCTGGAGTAGGAGCGAGAGACTTACAAGAATGCCTAAAAATTCAGATACGAAGAAAAAATCATGAGCGTGCCTCTGTTCAAATTGCCAATAAAATCATTGATAGCTATTTTGACGAGTTCACCAAAAAGCACTACACTAAAATCATTGATCGTCTTGAGATTGAAAATGACACCTTAAAAGAGGCGATTGATGAAATACTTCGACTGAATCCAAAACCTGGCAACTCTATGAACAGTTCTGGAAAGGCGGTTCAAGTGGTGGTTCCAGATTTTAATCTGCAAATCAAGGATGGAGAGATTGACATAAGCCTAAATGGAAGAAATGCCCCACAGCTTAGGGTAAGCAATGAATACAGAGGCATGATTGACCATTATCAAAAGTCTGACAAGAAAAGTAAGACAGAGAAAGATGCCATGACCTTTGTAAAGCAAAAGTTAGATTCAGCAAAATGGTTCATAGATGCCATAAAACAACGACAAAATACTTTGTTGCAAACTATGATAACTATCGCAGATTTCCAGAAAGAATATTTTCTTGAAGGAGATGAAACAAAGTTAAAGCCGATGATTCTTAAAGACATTGCAGAGCGAATTGAGATGGATATTTCTACAGTTTCTCGTGTAGTGAATAGCAAATATGTGGCAACTCCCTATGGCACTTTTCTATTAAAATCCTTTTTTTCTGAATCACTGTCAACGGAAGATGGTGAAGAAGTAAGCACAAGAGAAGTAAAGAAAATTCTCACAGACATCATTGAAGGAGAAAGCAAAAAGAAACCATTTACTGATGAAAAGTTATCTCAAATGTTGCGAGATAAAAAGTACAACATTGCACGGAGAACTGTTGCCAAATACAGAGAACAGCTGAACATACCTGTCGCAAGATTGCGTAAAGAATTGTAATGAGACTAATTGCGCAATTTCTCTCTTATTTGCTTCACCCTATTTTCTCGAGTTTAATGAGTGTGGTGTTGCTGTTTCACTTACCCATTTATTTAAACTATCGACTTACTGAGGAATATTTCAATTACACTTATTTAGTATTGATTGTGAATTTGGTAGTGGCTCCTCTTTTAATCAGTAGCTTTTTGAAGCGAAAAGGCTGGATTAAATCACTTGAAATGCCTGTTGCTAAAGAGCGCATAGTCCCCTATTTCACAACATCACTTTTTTATTTTTTCACTTATTATCTGCTCCATCAAATCAACTTTCCAGACTTCTATTTGGCCATCTTTAGAGCAGCAATCATCACCCTCTTACTGTTGTTCATTCTGGCAACATTGAACCAAAAAATAAGCGCTCACTTAAGTGGGCTTGGAGGTATCTGTGGCATGTTGGTCATCGTGGCAATTCAATTCAACATAGATACAACTCCATTATTGATCTATGGTTTAGTAGTCTCAGGAGCGGTTGCAACTGCACGATATGCTTTGAATGCCCACAACTTTAGTCAGTTGTTAATTGGGTTTCTTATCGGATTCTTTTGTCAATTTAGCAGTTTACTTTAAATCAAGGAACAAAGGCTTCTTTAATGTGTTCAACGGAATATCTATTGGCACTTTTATCAAATACAATACTGATTACATCAAAACGGCATTCAAGAGAACATGCCTTTTCTTCAATGTATGCATTGGCCGCTGAAATTAGATGTCTTTGCTTTGTTTTAGTGACTGCCTCATGAGGTCGTTGGTAAAACACTGAGCTCCTGCTTTTGACCTCCACGATGATTAAATGATTTTCATTTTGTGCAATAATGTCAATTTCTGATTTTCTAAATCGCCAATTGCGCTCAAGAATGAAATAGCCTTTTTGGAATAAAAATTCTGTTGCTAGTGTTTCCCCTCTTTCTCCCGTTTCATTATGCTCAGCCATTGAAAGAGAGTTTTATCTGCCCATGATAATTTTCAAGCATAGCTGTTGCACCCATTCTCAAGGCTAGGTTAGGTTCCATATGTCCTGCTGGAAAACCAAAAATTATTGGGATTCCATACTCCTCCAAATTGCTTTTTATTATTTCTTCTGCAGAAGCACCATAAGGCACCGTATTGTCATTCATATCACTGATCCCCCCTACAATAACAGCTTTACAACTGTCAAATATTCCTGCCCTTTTTAAATTCATCAGCATTCGGTCAATGTGATACAAGTATTCATCTAGATCCTCAATAAATAGAATATTATTTTTTAATCTAAGTTGAGATGAAGTGCCTGTAAGGCTGTAAATAATGGAAAGGTTCCCTCCATATATTTGTCCTTGGAAATGATCAAAATTTAATATTGAAGAGGGTTTCGCTTCAAAACTATAGTTGAGTTTGCCACCGAATAAGGCATCTTTGAGGCTTTGCGTGCTTTGGTTTTCTTTACCGTCCAATGGAAAGTTAATGGGCATAGTAGCATGCAGTGTTTCAATGCCTAAATTTTGATTGATATGGTTGTGCAAAGCTGTAACATCGCTGTATCCTATCAGCCACCTTGGATCATTTCTGAAATTTGTAAAGTCAATGTCGTCGATCAATTGTACCGTTCCATACCCCCCCCGTGCACAGAGAATGGCTTTTACATTAGGGTCATCCATGGCTGTTTGTAAATCAAACAAACGTTGTTCTTTTGTTCCAGCAAATTGATGAGATGTTGCATAGATGTTTTCGCCTAAACTGACGTTCAATCCCCAAGATTCGAGCATTCTAATGGCAGGGGATAGTTCTTCAGAAGAAATCTTTCTTGCGGTGCTGATAATTCGAATGTGATCACCTATGGATAAATACGCTGGTTTGAGCATGCTTCAAATTTAATGCACTTCTCGATATTTTAGTGCATGGAAAAAGGAATACAGCGATTTTTCGTAATCTTGTCTACGCAATTTTTTGCAGGGCCCTTAGCTCAGTTGGTTAGAGCACCTGACTCATAATCAGGTGGTCGCTGGTTCGAGCCCAGCAGGGCCCACTTAAAATAGAAAAGTCAGATACAGAATATCTGGCTTTTTTGTTTTTAATGACTTGCAAGGCGAGAAGTTTATGCCGAGTGAGGTACGAACCGAGGTGAGCCCAGCAGGGCCCACAAAATGGGAAATCCTTCACACTAAGTGAGGGATTTTTTATTTTGTAAGATTTAGAGGCGAGAAGTTTATACTGAGCGAGGAACGAGTCGAAGTGAGCCCAGCAGGGCCCACTTAAAATAGAAAAGTCAGATACAGAATATCTGGCTTTTTTGTTTTTAATGACTTCCATGGCGAGAAGCTTATGCCGAGTGAGGTATGAACCGAGGTGAGCCCAGCAGGGCCCACTTAAAATAGAAAAGTCAGATACAGAATATCTGGCTTTTTTGTTTTTAATGACTTGCATGGCGAGAAGTTTATGCCGAGTGAGGTACGAACCGAGGTGAGCCCAGCAGGGCCCACTTAAAATAGAAAAGTCAGATACAGAATATCTGGCTTTTTTGTTTTTAATGACTTGCATGGCGAGAAGTTTATGCCGAGTGAGGTACGAACCGAGGTGAGCCCAGCAGGGCCCACAATAACAAAAAAAGCCACAACAGATGTTGTGGCTTTTTCTTTTTTAATTTATCCCTTTAATCTACAATCTTGTCTGTTTTGTAGGTAGAGTAATTGATCTTTAAAGCATTGATCTTTCTCAATTCTTGTTTCACATCTGTCACAATGCCCATTTCTGCTTCTTTGTCTGCCTTGATGGAAAATGTCATTAAGGGAACTTCTGCAGGGTCCTTTTGCTCACGCTCAGCCTCTACGAATTGTATAATGTCGTTCGTCGTTGCAAATGCATCGTTTAATTGAATACGGTCTGCAGTTCCAAATCTGTCTTGGAATTTTGATTTTGGTGAACCTATATAAATATAACTCACCAATGACTTTCGCTCCAATTTATTCACTTCAGTCGCCTCTGGTCTCTTTACTTCCACCTTAAGATCTACTTCTCGCATTACTGTGGTCACCATAAAGAAAAACAACAGCATAAAAACGATATCTGGCAATGATGCCGTCGATATAGCTGGCTGTCCACCGCTTTTTTTCTTTTTAAATTTTGACATTTTATTCTCCTATGTTTTTGGGTTCTGCCTCAGAGATACGCTGAGGATAAAACTTTTTCACAGCTTTTAATTGTTGTTTTGCTTTTGAGGATTTCTCTGATGCGTCTTCTAATTGCTTCATGGTCTTTCCGAACCGTTCTATGGCAAATTCATCCCTCACATCGTTGTAGGCACCCACCAATTCATTCTGCACCTTTATGTACATCTCATAGGCGGTTCCTCTATCGTTTTGGAGTGATACAATTTGCTTTGAAACCTTAAGATTTCCCAATCCAGGAATTTCTGTCATTTTGCCTTCAGGAAATGTCTCATCTTGAAAGGTTGGATCACCAATGATAAATTCTTTGGCTTTCTCGCGCAATTCTGTCACCAACATTGGTTCACCTTCTACCAACAAATCATTGTTCATGTTCACCAATACTTGAAAGATGTTACGCTGTTTTACCTTTACATCATCAGGCTCAATTTCCTCTTCCGGCATTGGTGGTAAACGTCTCGTCAAACCGGTGTCTACATCCATGGTCGTAGTGACCAAGAAGAAGATCAAGAGCAAGAAGGCAATGTCGGCCATCGAGCCTGCGTTGATCTCAGGGGCTGATCGTCTTCCCATCTTCTCTTATTTAAATGTTTTACTAATTCCTGAGAAAATCGTAACTCCGACAGCACCAATTGCCAAAATATAAAAGGCAATTAGACCTGTGCTAACACGCTTGGATGCGGCTGGGTTAGAGATAAAGTCACTGTACTTGTCGGTCATTTCATCACCAGCCATAGCATAAGCAAGGACGAAAACAACAAGTAAAGCACCCACTCCGATTAATGCGCTTTTAGCAGCAGCTGGATTCTTCGCCATGTGAATTACGGGGAAAGCAATTGCAGCAATTGCGCCCACAAAAAACAAGGTATAGCACCAATAAATCAACGCATCTGATCCTATGGTACCAGAGTAAAACAAAATTCCTAGCAATGCACTGATCCCTATCAAGGAATACAGCACGATTGAAATTATTTTCGATAGTCCTTCAGACATGATTTAAGCTTTTTTGTTTTTCACTTCTTGAGCCATTAATAAGTCAACAAGACTGATAGAAGCATTCTCCATATCATTCACAATGCTGTCAACTTTCGCAATGATGTAATTGTAAAATATCTGTAAGATAATGGCCACAATAAGACCAAATACAGTGGTCAATAATGCCACTTTAATACCTCCTGCAACCAATGATGGAGAAATGTCTCCTGCTGCTTCAATGGCATCAAATGCGCCAATCATACCAATTACCGTTCCCATGAAACCAAGCATTGGAGCCAATGCAATAAACAATGAAATCCAAGAAACACCTTGTTCCAATTTTCCCATTTGTACACTGCCATAGGCAACAACCGATTTCTCAACCATTTCCATTCCTTCATCTGAACGATCCAATCCTTGATAGAAAATACTCGCTACTGGTCCACTTGTATTTCTACAAACCTCCTTAGCTGCTTCAACACCTCCTGAATTCAAAGCATCTTCTACATTGCCCAACAATTTCTTAGAATTTGTGGTAGCCAGGTTCAAATATATGATTCGCTCAATAACAATAGCCAATCCAAGAATTAGACACAAAAGAACGATGCCCATAAACTCTGGTCCACCTTCAATAAACTTTTCTTTCAAGACTTGGTGAAAAGATTGATCCGCTTCTTCTACTTCTTCAATTTCTTCAACATCCTCGGTCATTTCTTCTTTTTCTTCCATTGCAGCATCTTCAGTAGCTGCGGTATCCATCGCAGTAGAGTCAACACTCTCAGTTTGATTTTCCATGGTATCTGCTTCACCCTGAGCATATGAGGCCTGATTTAATCCGAAAACCAAAAAGGCGGCAAGTGCTAATAAAGTAAGTAACTTTTTCATAATTTAATGATTAATGGTCTGATTTAGTTTGATTTGATTTATGTTTGGTTTATTGATTCAGTGCGAATATAATAGTCTTTATTGAATTCTTATAATTTCGACCCTATTCTAAACTGTTTATTTTTCATTTTATTCTATATGTTCTGCTCATTTGCGGAGAGGAAGGGATTCGAACCCCCGATACGGTCTCCCGCATACACGCTTTCCAAGCGTGCGCCTTAAGCCACTCGGCCACCTCTCCTCAGTACCAACAAGCGAAGCCAGCTGAACAGCTCGCCAAATTACAAAAAAATACACTTTTCCTTCTATGCCAACTGCATTATCCTAACGTTAATTTTATTGGTTTTTGCTTTTGGCTTGGCTACTAATTTCTCCAGCAAGATTTTTCAAAAAGTGTTTTTTTACTTCTTGTGTGCTCCAACCATCTTTTGCAAGTAAATACATGAGCTTGGTCATCGCAGCTTCGAATGTCATATCGGCTGCAGAAATGATTCCGACATCTTTCAAATGCGTGCCAGTTTCATATTTGGATTGATCGACTTTTCCTGAGGTGCATTGAGTAACATTCACCACCACAATGCCATTGTCAACCGTCTTCTTTAAGAGGTCTTTTAACCAAGTTGATTCAGGGGCATTGCCACTTCCATAAGTTTCAATGATCAATCCTTTCAGCCCTTCGATACTTAACACGGCATCAAACACATTTTTTTGTATTCCAGGAAAAAATTTGACGCTTGCCACATTGACATCAAGTCCTATTTTTTTCTTTTCATACGTTTTTAAGCGTTTGGCAATTGCATAATCATTGTAATTAATGTTGACCCCTGCTTCTGCCAATAAAGGATAATTTGGCGATTGAAATGCCTCAAAATGTTCTGCACTAACTTTTGAGGTCCGGTTTGCCCTATACAATGAATATTCAAAATAAATGGCCACTTCTGGAACGCGAGATACTCCATCTGATTTATCCGCAGCGATTTCAATTGCGGTAATTAAATTCTCTTTACCGTCTGTTCTAAGCTTTCCCATGGGCAATTGGCTACCAGTGAGAATTACTGCTTTGTCTATGTCTCCAAGCAAATAGCTCAGTACTGAACCTGTGTACGCCATAGTATCTGAGCCATGCAATAAGACAAAGCCATCATAGCTGTTATAATTCTGTTGAATTTGTTTCGCCAAGGCCAACCAATGCTTGGGTTGTAGATTGGAGGAATCAATGGGTGTCTCAAAAGATTCTACAGAAAGTTCTACAGCCAACTTTTTCAATTCAGGGATTTCTTCAAGCAATCGATTAAAATCTACCGGATGCAATGCCGATGAAGCAGCATCTTCCACCATTCCTATGGTTCCCCCTGTGTAAATAATTAAAACTTTTGATCTCATAGGTCAAGTTTAAAAAGTTGTTGTGCATTTGAATTGGTAATGCGTTCTAATTCTTTCATAGGAATACCCAATATTTCTGACAGTCGCGCTGCAGTATAAATGAGGTAACTGCTTTCGTTGCGTTTACCACGAAATGGCACAGGAGCTAAGTAAGGAGCATCGGTCTCCAAAACCAAGTATTGTGGATCAATTTTAGAAACCACCTGATCCAATTGTGCTTTCTTAAAGGTCAGAACTCCACCGATTCCCAAGAGGAAATTTTCATAAGCAATGACTCTTTCTGCCTGTTCAAATGTGCCTGTAAAACAATGAAAAACACCTTTTAATTGGGCATCATTCAATCGATCAAGGACTTCAAAAATTTCATCAAAGGCCTCTCTACAATGGATCACGATAGGCAAGGCTAATTCTTTGGCCCATTTTATTTGTGTCTCAAACGCATTGATTTGTTCATTTAAATACTTCTTTTCCCAAAAGAGATCGATTCCAATTTCTCCAACGGCACAATAGTTGTCCTGAAACAACTCTTTTTCAATTTTGTCCAATTCATCCATCCAATTCAATGCAACCGAGCATGGATGAAGACCCATCATGGGAAAACAACGCTCAGGATAATCAAGCACCAAATTCTTCACCTGCGCAATTGAAGAAAGATCAATGTTAGGCAGCAGAAAGGCCTCTACTCCTTTTTCAATGGCATTTTGGATAATGGTATCTCTGTCCTTATCAAATTGTTCCAGATAAAGATGTGTATGTGTATCTATGAAGCCCATTATCGCAAAAATAGGATTTCTCTACCCCTAAAGTGCTTTCGAAGAATTGATTTACTTTGCGCTGCATGATTGAAAAGGTGAAGATTTTAATAATTCGTTTTAGTTCTATTGGGGACATTGTGCTGACAACCCCTGTAGTTCGTTGTTTAAAGAGGCAAATTGATGGAGATCTAGAACTTCACTACCTCACTATGCAACGATTTCGAGGTCTTTTGGTCAATAATCCATACATAGACCAAATACACAGCATTCAAAAAAGCACAAACGAAGTCATCGAAACCTTAAAAGAGGAAAACTTTGATTACATCATTGATTTGCATAAAAATCTCCGATCGATGAGGGTTAAGAAGAAACTCAAAAGCTTAAGTTTTTCGTTCAATAAAGTCAACATTGAAAAATGGCTGTTGGTAAACTTCAAAATCGACAAAATGCCTTCAGTTCACATTGTGGATAGATACATAGAGACTTGCAAGGCATTTAGCATTGAATATGATGGTTTGGGCTTAGATTATTTTTTTCCTGAGAATCAAAATTACATTGTTAACTTGCCTGAAAATTTCAATTCTGCATATATAGCAATCGTCATCGGAGCGAATCATAATACGAAAAGACTTCCGACTAATCGGCTGATAGAATTGGTTGAGCAAATTGATCGACCAATTGTTTTATTGGGGGGGCAAAAAGATGTTGAAATTGCTGAGGAGGTATTGAAATCAACTGATCAAGCTATATACAGTGCGGTCGGCAATGCGAGCTTTGATCAATCGGCCTACCTCATTAAAGAAGCGAGTATCGTCATCAGTCCGGATACGGGCATGATGCACATTGCTGCAGCGTTCAACAAAAAAATCATTTCATTGTGGGGGAATACAGTACCTTCTCTTGGCATGTATCCCTATTTAAAAAAGGGGAAAGAATCCAATTCAACAATATTCGAAGTTCAAGATTTAAGTTGCAGACCTTGCTCTAAGATTGGTTTTGACAGTTGTCCTAAAAAGCATTTTAAATGCATGAACCAACTCCCTTTGGACAAAATTGCAAAACTTGCTCTAAAAAAAAGTAATTAGCTATTAGAACTGAACAAGGCCTTTAATTCTGTGGCTTTGTCTGGATCCATTTTGCCTGCTAAAATCAAACTCAACTGTTTTCTCCTTAAAGCACCTGCAAAACGTTCTTTCTCCTGATCTGTTTCTGGTAAAAGTTCCGGCACTTCAATAGGGCTGCCATTTTGATCAACCGCTACAAAAGTATAGATCGCTTCATTGCAACGTTTTCTTCCACCAGCATTGAGGTCGATAAATACATCTAGGAATACTTCCATTGAAGACGTAAATGCCCGAGAGACTTTAGCTTCAATGGTTACAACATCTCCAAGTTTGACTGGTTGATTGAATGACACATTGTTGACAGAAGCTGTCACGACAACCCTTCTTGAATGGCGCTGTGCAGAGATGCCAGCAGTAATGTCCATCCAATTAAGTAGCTGTCCACCCATAAGATTACCCAAAACATTGGTGTCGTTGGGCAGGACAATTTTTGAGGTTTGAGCAAAGGTGTCTTTGGCGAGTCTTGCTTTCATGCAGAAAATTTTTCTGCAAAAGTACGTCGATTAAAAGGTTTTATGCAGCAGCCAAGCCTGTGGATTTTTTTGGCTTTTAACATCACGTAAAAGAGAGATTGCTTCAGATTTACCAGAAAAACTGCCAAAACTGACCGCGAAGTAAGATTTGTATCCTTCTAATAGTTGTGCGTCAAAGCCCTCTGCCCTTAGGCTTGAAACAAGGTTAATTGCATTTGTGCGCTGAGAAAAGCAGCCTGCCAAAACATGGTAATTTAACTTTTGATTCGATTCAGATATGTGCGTTTTGGTATTGTCTACTTCAATCTCAGATTTACGGTTGTCAACAAAAAGTTGAGTTTCTTCTCCATCTGGTGCCTGGTATGGGAATATTCCATCCAATAGTTTAAATTCATTCATTTCTGAAGGCTCACCTATGACTGCTTGTTTTGTTTTCACCGAATAAACCGGGGCAGAATCATTCCCGAAAAAATGAGAGTAACTAATGTTTGACGTATCAAGCCAATTCATTTGTGAATTGATGGAGATAAGCGAAATTGCAAAAAACAAGACCGCAGCAGCAGGCCAAAACAATCGTTGCTTTTCATTTGCGCGCTCCTTTATAACAGGCAAACGCTCGATAATTTTTTGTTCAATGCGCTCTACTTCTCTCTCGCGTTTAATGGGCAAAGCCCGAAATGCAGTAAGGCCGAATGCCTCTCCCAAGAAATCATTTTCACTTTCAGCAACGAACTGTATGTTGCGCTCAGGGTCTAAATACAATGTGCCAACTTTCTCAATGACAATTTTATCTCCCCGCTTGAGCTCTTCAATAGTTTGATTTACAAAGGCTTTTAAAAGTGCATTAGATTCCTCATATGAGATGAATTTTCGTTCTGCAATGTGATTACTAAGAAGACCATCGTTTTGATTGAGGTTTTTGTTGAATGAAACCTCTTTTGATGGAGGAACGAATCGATGGTGAATGGGGTGAATCTTGGCTGAAGCATAATTTGCTACGAAACCCCCAAATTCAGGTACGATTACACAATCGTATTGATAGAGCAAATCTGATATGTATACGTCAATTTTTACTGAATTCATCCTAAGGCGAAATTATAAAATCTATTGCTTCATCTTAAGGAGTTGAGATAAATCTTCCGGGCTATCGATAGAAAATGCTTCTTCCTTAGTAACAGCTGTCTTGATCCGGTATCCATTCTCAAGCCATCTTAACTGTTCAAGCATTTCCGCTTTTTCCAATTTACTTTGAGGTAAACCAGCCAATTGGATTAAGGTATCCGCTTTGTAGGCATACAATCCAATGTGCTTGTAGTAAATATAGTTATTCAACCATTGTCCCTCATCAACTCCTCTTTGAAAGGGAATGACTTGTCTGCTAAAATAAAGTGCAAATCCATTTACATCACTTACCACCCGCACTTTATTGGAATCATTCAATGCTTCTTGATTTTCTATTTTCTTAATGAGTGTTGCTATTTCAGTGTTTTCGTCTTTTTCAAAGCATTCGACAATTAAATCGATTTGCAATGGTGAAATAAATGGTTCATCTCCTTGAATGTTGACCACCACGTCGAAGTCTTCATTCTGCTTTGCCAAGGCTTCATTGCAGCGATCGGTGCCACTTTGATGATCTTCAGAAGTCATTATGGCATTTCCTCCAAAGGACAAAACCGCATTATAGATTCTTTGGTCATCTGTCGCCACAATCACTTTGTCTAACTTTTCGGACTTCAAGCATTGTTCGTAGACGCGCTGAACCATGCTCTTCCCAAGAATATCAATCAATGGCTTTCCTGGCAAACGACTTGATGCATAACGAGATGGAATGATTCCAATTGTTTTCATAATGGATACTTTTGACGAAAGTATTCATTTATTAGAAATTAAACATTGACAGCACTTAAATACCAAATTGCACTTTCGATGGTTCCCGGAATTGGGAATGTAAATGCAAAAAAGTTGATCGCTTATTGCAATGGTGCGGAAGCTGTATTCAATGAAAAGCATCCATTATTGCTAAAAGTTCCTGGCATTGGCAAAAAGGTGATTGAGCAATTGGATTCCAGCAAATACATTGACCAGGCGGAGAGCGAGATAGAATTCATGGATCTTCATAAAATTGAGGCCAGCTTTTATTTGGATTCAACCTATCCAAAAAGATTGAAGCATTGTGATGATGGTCCGATTGTACTATATAAAAAAGGTGATATGCAACTTAATGCCATGCGTTGCATTAGCATTGTTGGAACAAGAAAAGCTACTGTTAAGGGGAAAATTCTTTGTGAGGATCTCATAGCTGATTTGGCCATCTATGCACCTACAATCGTCAGTGGTTTGGCTTATGGAATTGACGTTGTTGCGCATAAATCTGCATTGAAAAATAATCTTGAAACCATAGGTGTATTGGCTAGTGGATTGGATCAAGTTTATCCTAGGCAACATGAGCGCATTGCAGAACAGATGCAAAAGAAAGGAGGACTTGTTTCAGACTACCGAAGCCATGCTAAAATATTGCCAGTGCACTTTGCAGAACGAAATCGCATCGTAGCAGGTTTAGCCGATCTTACCATTGTCATCGAATCTTCGCTCAAAGGAGGTTCGTTGATTACCGCTGAGCTCGCGAATGGATATCATAGAGATGTTATGGCGATTCCAGGCAGACCTTCAGACAGTCAATCCTCTGGTTGTAATATGCTCATAAAACAAAATAAAGCTGCGCTTGTCGAATCTGCTAAAGACATCGCAGACCTAATGGGTTGGCAAGAACATGAACCAATAAAAGGCCAAACACGATTGTTTGAAGGTCTGAATAAAGAGGAGCAAATTATTGCTGCACTTTTTCCCCCTAATGAGAGCATTGGTCTCGATGAACTTAGCTTACAGGCTGAAATGCCCATTAGTCAAACAACTGCAGTCCTGCTTTCTTTGGAATTTAAAGGGGTAGTGAAATCATTGCCAGGTAAAATTTATCATCTGTCTCATTAGCAGTTCTTTATAGTGGATAAAATTGGTTCTAAAAATATTTACTTTTGCGCATCAAATCATTCATCTAAATACAACATCATGAGCAATAGTGAAAACGCCACCATAGACATGAAGATTGAATCTTTCATGGAAGGTGTGAAAGCAAAAAATCCACATGAGGCTGAGTTTCTACAAGCGGTTGAGGAGGTCGCTGAAACTGTTATTCCATTCATAGAAAAGCACCCAAAATATCAATCTGGCAAATTGCTAGAACGCATGGTTGAACCTGAACGTGTAATTATGTTTAGGGTTCCATGGATTGATGACAATGGCAATACACAAGTAAATAGAGGGTATCGAATAGAAATGAACTCAGCAATAGGACCATATAAAGGTGGATTACGTTTTCATCCGTCAGTCAGTTTGAGTATTTTGAAATTTTTGGCGTTTGAGCAAGTGTTTAAAAACAGCTTAACCACACTTCCAATGGGGGGTGGTAAAGGAGGATCAGATTTTAACCCAAAAGGTAAATCAGACAATGAAGTGATGCGTTTTTGCCAGAGTTTTATGACTGAATTGTCACGTCATATTGGTCCGGACACTGATGTTCCTGCGGGAGATATAGGAGTGGGAGGAAGAGAGATCGGTTACCTTTTTGGTCAATACAAAAGATTGCGCAATGAATTTACAGGAGTACTTACTGGAAAGGGTATTTCATTCGGTGGTAGCCTTATCCGACCTGAGGCCACTGGTTATGGAACAGTCTATTTCGCGAAAGAAATGCTGAAAACAAAATCAGATTCATTTGAGGGCAAAACAGTCATCGTTTCTGGCTCAGGAAATGTGGCACAATACGCTTGTGAAAAAGCCACTGAATTGGGTGGAAAGGTGATTACATTCTCTGATTCTGGCGGATACATCGTAGACAAAGATGGTATCAATGCTGAAAAGCTTGAATGGGTTATGGATTTAAAGAACAATCGTAGAGGAAGAATCTCAGAGTATGTGAACCAATATCCGTCAGCCACTTACCATGAAGGCAAAACTCCATGGGGCGAAAAAGGAGACATCGCCTTGCCTTGTGCTACACAGAATGAACTGAATGATACAGATGCTTCCACATTGGTGAACAACGGATGTATTTGTGTTTCTGAAGGGGCCAACATGCCATCGACACCTGAAGCAATCGCCGTTTTTCAAAATGCTAAAATATTGTTTTCTCCAGGAAAGGCTTCCAATGCGGGTGGTGTCGCGACTTCAGGATTAGAAATGAGTCAAAACTCATTGCGTCTTTCTTGGACGAGAGAAGAGGTAGATGAAAAATTGCATGGAATAATGGTGTCAATTCATGAAGCATGCGTTGAATACGGAACAGACGGGGATTATGTAGATTATGTTAAAGGAGCGAACATTGCCGGCTTCGTAAAAGTTGCTGATGCCATGATGGCTCAAGGAGTGGTTTAATCTCTCCATTTGAATAATTAGACCTGCTTCAATGCTTTATTGGAGCAGGTTTTTTTATATATTTTTGAACTAAAACAGAACAGCATGTACGGTAAAATACAATCCTACTTATCAAAAGAGTTAGCTTCTATAGAGGAGGCCGGCCTATTTAAAAAAGAGCGCATCATTGCATCTGCTCAAGATGCTTTGATCCAATTGACAGATGGCAGCGAAGTGATTAATTTTTGTGCGAATAACTACCTAGGATTGTCGTCACATCCGAAGGTAGTTGAAGCAGCAAAAAACACCCTTGACACGCATGGATTTGGGATGAGTTCTGTTCGTTTTATTTGCGGAACTCAAGACATTCACAAAACTTTGGAAGATAAACTATCCTCATTCTGTGGTACTGAAGATACAATACTATATGCTGCAGCCTTCGATGCCAATGGAGGAGTATTTGAACCCTTACTTAGCGCGGAAGATGCGATTATCTCAGATTCATTGAACCATGCATCAATCATAGATGGTGTACGTTTGTGCAAAGCAGCTCGGTACAGGTATGCTAACAATGACATGAAGGACTTAGAAGAGCAATTGAAGAAAGCTCAAAAACAGCGATTTAGGCTGATTGTTACCGATGGAGTATTCTCCATGGATGGATATGTCGCACAATTGGATAAAATCTGTGATTTGGCCGATAAATATGATGCAATGGTTATGGTTGATGATTGCCATGCACATGGTTTCATTGGTAAAACAGGAAGAGGTACATCTGAATATTGTGATGTATTGGGTCGCGTAGATATCATTACAGGAACATTGGGCAAAGCCTTAGGTGGAGCAATGGGAGGTTTTACCTCTGGAAAAAAGGAAATCATCGAAATGCTTAGACAGCGTTCAAGACCATACCTTTTCTCCAATTCTTTAGCACCCGCTATTGTCGGTGCATCAATTGCTGTACTTGATTTATTGAATGAAAGCACAGCACTAAGAGATAAACTCATGGACAATGTAGCTTATTTCAAAAACGGAATTAAAAATGCAGGATTCGACTACAAAGACGGGGATTCAGCTATAGTGCCAATTATGCTTTATGACGCAAAGCTTTCACAAGAGTTTGCCAATGCATTGTTGGAAGAAGGTATCTATGTAATTGGGTTCTTTTATCCAGTTGTGCCGAAAGATCAAGCTCGTATTCGGGTCCAACTGTCGGCTGCTCATGACAAAGCTCATCTAGATAAAGCTATAGCAGCATTCACAAAGGTGGGGAATCAACTTGGGGTCTTGAATGCATAGTCTTTCCATCAGTTGGCTATTACTATGTTTTTTGCTACCATTCTTTTATTATGGTCAGGGGGTTCCTTGTTCAAGCATTGAATTTGATCAGTTTGACTTTTGGTTAGGAGAATGGGAGGTATATGACACCAATGGTGTAATAGTTGGTGAGAGTAAAATAACGTGAGTTCGGTTTAAGCGGCAGTTAAAGCTAATTGATTTTGCTGGGATTTATCAAATTCGACATTAATTGAAGGCTTTTTAGGGAAAAAGGAATAAGCTGCAAGAGCTGAGAGAATATTAGAA
>Ga0316208_1000424_pt1 | contig 53201 bp, 58 predicted proteins | sample 3monopyrite_MG_FD_204944 | JGI IMG/M metagenome (GOLD analysis project Ga0316208, IMG submission 204944) | Microbial mat bacterial communities from mineral coupon in-situ incubated in ocean water Damariscotta River, Maine, United States -... | ecosystem: Environmental > Aquatic > Marine >... | reverse complement strand
CAATAACTAGAGATCACCGGTTAAAAGCACGATTAATCGTCATAGAGACGGGCAAAAGTCACTGGTAATCAGAAAAAAATGAACGGCATGGCTGAGTGTGTTCGAAACGCTTCATCGTGCAAAGGTCTCATGATGATAGTTTAATTTAGCTAAATAGGGTTGGTCATTGAAGTGTTTTTCTATTAAGTCGTAGATATCTGTTGATAAGCTGATTGTTGAGTCAACATAGATTGATTTTATATACTTATTGGCTGTGTTTAATAGCTCTTCTTGTAATTGGTCAATGCTGTCCTCGCTTGATTTTGTTTGATCTTTAACGAAAGAAACAGAGACAATATTCATCGCATTATTTGGTGACTTAAACCTGTGGGTGATTAGGTCGGTAAGTTGTTTTTGGTGGTGCGAAATAATATCGGAACATTTCCTAAGGTGATCAATGCTATGGTCTCTTATTGTTACTTTGATGCTGTTTTCAATTATATTAAGTGAGTGGTTGTCCATAATAAGAGGTGCTGGTTAAGTCTTATGTTTGAATATATTGTCGTTTATTCTTTGTATGATTTTTGTCGTATGGGAATGTGATAAGTGTGAATATCGTTTAACCATTTGCAGCGTTTTATGGCCTAGCAGTTCGGCTATTTCTCCAGTAGATGCTCCTGACATTAGCATGTATGATGCGGCGCTATGTCTGAGGTCATGAAACTTGAAATTGTCTATTTCGGCTGCCTTTATAACTTTTGACCAAGGTGTACGTATAAATGTTGGTTTGTCAGTATTTTTTCCAGGAAATGCTAGGTCTGAGTCCAGACGGCGAATTTTTGAACGTTCTTTAAGTAATTCTTTTGCATGCCCAAGAAGTGGAACTGATCGTCTTTCGCCATTCTTAGTTTCGTGAAGTGTAATGCGGTCATTCTTCATATCGATGTCAGTCCATCGAAGCCCCATAATTTCACCTTGACGCATACCTGTGGAGAGGGCTAATACTACTACCGGATAGATATCTGGATGATTCGATTTTTTACACGCATCAAGAAGGCGGGTGCGCTCACCTTTTATTAGAGTGCCATCATGTTGAGTCTCATCCTCAGAAAGAAAGCGCACTCTTCCTCGTGGTTCCTTTGGTTTGGTTACTTTGCGAAGAGGGTTGTTTTCAATCCACTCCCATTCATTAATAGCTATTGTAAAGACGTGCGAGAGAGCCGCTAAATACCGTACAACAGTTGCAGGAGACCTGTTGGATGATAGAAGCTTGTCCCTACAGACAGAGATTAGTGCCGGTGAGACGTCGGCAAGAGTGTATGCTCCCAGCTCATTTTCCCACCATGTCAGTTGCGTATTTTGCTTTCTTTGATCTCTCTTAAGCGGAAGAACGGATGTTTTATATCGATTGATTGCATCCGATAAGCTGTGTTTTAGAGATTCGGTTGTTTTGAAATACCGGCGCTCACGTATGGCGGCTTCAGTTTGTTGAGTCCATTTTCTTGCGTCAGTGAGGCGCTTGAAGGTGGCGCTTTGTGTGGGGTGTCCTTTGATGCGTACTTCAACACGATAAGCGATGCTGCCGCTAGGGTTTACTCGTTTACGTATTGTTGCCATTTTATTTGTCTCTAAGTGTTGGTAGACAAAAGGCTACGATAATCCCCGATATTTAGATAAATATCTAAATATTAACAGTAGGTTATGATCTTATATGTTCATTGGGGCGCATTTATGGCGCATTACTCTCTGTGTAGCTATAGTGGTTTGAAGATGGTTTGAGGTTGTTCGGATTTTAAGCGGCCATAAAATTCAATTGCGTAACGGTCTGTCATGCCCGCAATAAAATCGCAAACGACTCTCATTTGTTCGTTTTTGTTTCCTGCCTTATCAAATTGTTCATAAGCAACACGGAAATCATCGGGCATTAGCCAGTGGCCATCTTCTGTATGGTCTGATTTTGATGAGAGGGCTTTGAATAATGTGTCAATGATTTCATGACCTCTAAATTCGGCAACTTTAAGCCTTGAGGACATAATTAGAGCCTCACGCGTGAAGTATTTTAGGACCTCGACTTGCTCAAGGATATTGTTTTTTAAAAATGCTTTAGAAAGGGCGGGATATTTCTTGTTAACTGTCACTTCAACCCCTCTGATAAATTCACCAACAAGTTCGGAAGATAATCTATTTCTTGTGTAGCCAGTTTCACTAATTTGTTGGGATGAATTGTTAATTCTGCCAGCAATGAAAAGTAAAACGTCGGGATTATTTTTGTCGAGGCTAGAATCAGTAAATTCGTCGCTAATGATTTGTTGGTTTTTAAAGATACTGAAGAGTACTCTGGCGACGTCTTCTCCAGTGAAAGAACGATTAATAGAAATACTTACCTCTTTGGCGATATTTTCTAGTAGTTCGTTGTCCGCGGAAATCATTTTCAGCGGAGTTAAAAATCCAGCTTTGAATGAGTCATCAAGATCATATGTTGAATATGCAATGTCATCTGCAATATCCATGATCTGGCACTCGATAGTTTTAAAATTTCCCTTGAAGTTGCTCTCTCCGGTGATGCTTGCTTTTATATTTTTTACTAAATCCTCTTCTAGGTAATAATATCCTTTAGTTAATTTATCGCTTCTTGTTCGTGTTGTAGTGATTTTTTTATCATATTTTAGAGTGGCAGCTAATGTTCTATGGCATAGGTTTAGGCCCTTACGTTGATCGATTCCTTTCTTGATTCCATATGGGGCGGCTGAGATAGGGCTTTTTTTCTCAAGTTTGGCCAAAATTCTTAATGTTTGTGCGTTACCTTCAAATCCACCATGTTCTTTCATGCACTCATCTAAGGCTTGTTCGCCGTTATGTCCGAATGGGGGGTGGCCGATGTCGTGCGCTAAAGATGCTGCTTCTACTAGGTCCGTGTCGATATTGTTTTCTTTGAAGTAAGGGTCCGTATTGTTAATACGTATAGCTATTGATTTGGCAATTTGAGCGACTTCGAGAGAGTGGGTTAATCTTGTGCGAAAATAATCAGATTCGTGAGAGGGGAATAATTGTGTTTTTCCGCCTAGTCGTCTAAATGCTGCAGAATGTAAAATTCTTGCATAATCTCTGCGAAACGAGGTCCGGTATTCTTCGGATGTAAAACCTGATGTCGGTTTAGCATTGTATTCTCTAATGCTGTCTGTTTTTTTGTATAGCATTTTAATGAGCCTTTATATGAAAAAGGCCCACACAAATAATGCGTGGGCCTTTTTTAAAGAGTTGTCAGTTGTTATAGAAAAATTTAATCACCTTCTTGCCGGTCATCATCGGCTATATGATCGTGACCGCCTTCTTGTTTTTTAAGAATGACATCTTTAAAAATTGAATGATTTTCGGCTGTTATACGATTTGCCCATTGGAACGCAGTATCGCCTGAGTGTTCATCATTATCCTCTATAGAGGTCTGGGTATTAGTGCGTGGACTCATTTTTCTCCCTCTCTTTTTTTGCGATCTTTAGGAAATAGCGAGTAATGTTTTAATTGCTTATTCAAATATCGGCATATAAGAGTAATAGATTGATAATTACACTGATTACAATGTAACTATAGTTCAAAATTTAACAAAGATAAAAGCTTATTCGGTTGGGGTAAATGTTATTTGATCGGCATAAGAGTAATTTTTTGGTGTGTAGCTTTGCTTGAAGTGCGCCATAAGTGCGCCTTTAAGATATAGTGAAAGGTTGTTTTTTTTGATAAGATATTGATTATTATGGTGGCCAGGGACAGAATCGAACTGCCGACACGGGGATTTTCAGTCCCCTGCTCTACCGACTGAGCTACCTGGCCATTTTTTTGAATGGCGATTAAACACACCTTGGTTTGACGACAGAGGGTAGCTTTCCCGCTTTGTCTAACCCTGTCGCTGTGCGACCTTTTTTACCTGTCCATTTGGAGTATCTGCTAGACTTTGGCGTGGGTTTTCGCCAGTTTTCTTGGCGAAGGCGTATTTAAACCGGAGGGCTTCTTTTAGTCAAGTATTGTGAGCTTAAATTTTATTGAAAATTGTTTTAGTAATTAGTTAAATCATTGTAAAAACAATAATAATGCATATATTTTTGAAAATTGTTCTGATTACATTTTTCTTGGTCAGCGTTGCCTGTGACAATAAAAAACCGAAACAGGTGACTGTTACTGCAAAGGAGCCCGTTTTTGATGACATGATTGAAATTGCGGCTGGGTCATTTGTTGTTGGCAGCAATAAACTTGATAAAGAAGATTTGCAGAAACGTTATGGTTTTGAGCACCCTTTGTACGTGAATGAACATCCTCGTCACTTGCGAAACTTGCCGGTTTTTTTCATTGATCGATTTGAAGTCAGTAACGAGGAATATAAGGCCTTTGTTGTTCAAACAAGAAGAGTGGAGCCTGAGTCCTGGGTACAGAATGGTTATAACGTTCGTGATGACAAGCTGAGGTCTGCGCATGTTGATAATTTGCGCTGGATTGCCAGTGATTATTTCAAGCTTGATCTGGATACACGGCAGATGGATAAACCAGCTCTGCTCGAAGAATTATTTAAATCTCAGGCTTATCGCGATAGCTTGCCAGTTTCTGCTATCAGTTGGCAGGATGCCTATGATTTTTGTTCCTGGCGCGGTAAGCGTTTACCCAGCGAGGTGGAATGGGAAAAAGCAGCGCGTGGACCGGATGGTCGAGAGTTTCCCTGGGGTGATAAATGGGACGTTGAAAAACCCAATACGGGTGGTTTTGGTAATGACGAGGTGCCGTTAGCACCGGTTGGCAGTTTTGAAAATGATGTATCGATTTACGGTGTTCGCGACATGGGTGGTAATGTTTCAGAGTGGGTTTCAGATTGGTACGGCCCTTATTCGGGTGCTGAATATCAGGACAGTTTTTTTGGCGAGCAGCATAAAGTAGTACGTGGCGGAGGAGCAGGTATGGGGCATTATGCGCTGAAAGTGTTTTATCGCAGTGCAAGACGGGCGCATACTGAGCCACAGATGATCAGTACGGATGTAGGTTTTCGTTGTGCTCGTGATAGCGAGGGATGATGCTTGCTATCAACCCTCTGCGGGATCAGTTGAATATTTTAGCCGGGTTCTAAATTGAGCTTGAAAAGCAGGTGACAGGGAACCTGCCTGAGAACCTTAACGGGAAACAAGAGTTTATTTAGTTTCCGGGACGAAGCCTTCTGGCGCTTCTGAGCCATCACCAAAAAAGAATTTTTCCATCTCCTTTTCAAGAAACTCACGCGCACGTGGCTCGATAGGGGATAGACGGTTTTCGTTAATGAGCATGGTCTGTTGTGCAACCCACATGCCCCAGGCTTCTTGCGAGACATTGTCATAAACTCGCTTACCTAGGTCGCCAGGGTAAGGAGTGTAGCTGAGGCCTTCAGCTTCTTTATTCAGTTTGACGCATTGTACTGTGTGAGTCATTTTAACCACCTTTAATTAACGTGTAGAGCTAGTCTGTAGCTGTTTTAACAGGCGTGTGACAGGTGCTGCCATACCGCCGATTGTTTGATGGCGTGGATTGTACCAGACGCGGCGAGGGTCATCCATGACAGCGTTTCCCATGTGTTTTGCAAGGGCATGAACAGGCTGGATGTCCAGATGGAAATGGCTGAAGGTGTGACGCCATGGATTGTCATGTTGTTGGATATCAATTGCGAAGCCGTGTTGTTGCTGGCACCAATCCATAATCTCGTTGTCATCGGTTGCTTCACATTCTGGCAGACTCCACAGGTCACCCCAGATACCAACCGGCGGACGTTTTTCCAGCAAAATATTATCTTGGCCATCATGTAATAACAGCATCGTAGTTTTTTTAACGGGCAGTTTCTTGCGTGGCTTCGGTGTCGGGAAATCACTGACAGATTGCTGTGCCAGTGCGCAGCAGTGTGTGGCTAGCGGGCAGTTTTCACAGTCTGGTTTTGAGCGGGTGCAGAGTGTTGCGCCAATGTCCATGATGGCTTGTGTGTAGTCGGCGCAGCGCTGCTTTGGTGTGTGCGTTTCGGCGAGTCGCCAGAGTTGTTGCTCGATGTCCCGCTTACCCGGCCAACCGCTGATGGCGTGAAAACGGGTTAATACGCGTTTTACATTGCCATCAAGAATCGCGTGAGCTTGTCCGTATGACAAGGACAGTATTGCGGCGGCTGTTGAGCGTCCGATGCCAGGCAGTGCGATGACAGCATCAATGTCCTCTGGGAAATGCCCTTGAAACTCTTCGCAGATTATTTGTGCAGCGCGGTGTAAGTTGCGACCTCGGGCATAATAACCAAGGCCAGACCAGTGTTGTAGTACCTCGTCCTGGCTTGCTTTGGCCAAAGTATTTAAATCAGGGAAGCGCTGCATGAAGCGCTGATAATAATCAATAACGGTGTTGACCTGAGTCTGTTGCAGCATGATTTCAGACACCCAGACGCGATAGGGTGTTGGATTAATTTGCCAGGGCAGATGTTTACGTCCATGCTGATCGAACCAGTTGAGCAATTGATGGCTGAACCAATCAGTGGCGGGTGATGTACTGTTATTCGTCACAGTGATTCGTCATAGCTAAACTGCATTAGTCTTGTTTCAAAACAGTCCTTTGAGTTTATCTTTAAGTTTTTGTTTGAGCTTGTCTTCGAGTTCCTGTTTGGCTTTTTGTTTTTCTTCATCAAGCTTGTTATTCAGCTCGGCTTTTTTCTTTTCAATTTTGCGCTTAACGGCTGCTTCAGCTTTGGCGCGGAATATTTTACGAATGGCTGCACTGTCAAGTTTAATGCTGGGGTTGGCGAATGCACCTTTGATCTTGATTGGAATGGCTACACCTTTTAGTTTGTCCAATCCCTCGCCACCCTGTCCCTTAGATGTGTCGACGACTTTTGCCTGTAGCCGATAATCGAGCTGCTCTTTGACAAGGTCAGCCTGCCCTTTGCCAGTGATTCTAAGGTAGGGCGATTGTACATTTAAATCATTGTTGTTAACGATGCCGTTCTTAATCGTAAAGTTACCTGTGAAGGCAGTGAAATCAGTATTTTGTTCGCTGTTCGTGGGGGCAGGTTTCTTTTCTATTTTTGCTTTTGCTTCGCGAATCATCTGTGCAACATTGATACCATTTACTTCACCGTTTGTAAAAGAGAAACGACCTTTTCCGTTCAGGGCACGCTTTAAATCTGTGGTTGTGATGCCGCGGGTGGTCAGTGAAAATTGCAGGTCAGCCTGTCCCGCAATTAAATCTTTTTGTAGCAGGTCTACCATAAAAGGTTGGATGTTAAAATTATCCAGCTGCTCATTAATGCTGTAGCGGGGAATTTCCTGGCGGACATCGAGACGAATGTCACCGCTGTATTGGCCACCATAAAGCGATGCTTTTAGTGGATATAAATGGATATTACCGTTTGCTGCTTTGCTTATGACTTTGATGTTGTTAATTTTTAAATTAGAAAGTTGTAGTTTATCTATGCGGGTGGTGCCTTTTAAATTGAGTGTGCGCAGTTGCTCAGTGGGCAGCGCGATGATGGGCGCAACGGCTGCTCCGGCAGCGCCTGCTGCATTGGCGCGCTGTTTTTCATCAGTGCTGGGTGGCAAGTAACGGTCAAGATTGACCTGGTCAATAGCCAATGAATAGCTAATGGCGGGTGAGGTTGTGCTGGAGTTTATAACTGCCAGCTCGCCTTTAACGGATGTTTCGTCAAGGCGTAGCTGAATATCTTTCAGCGCGGTGTTTTTACTATCGGCACTAAATTGCAGAGTCAGTGTAGCGCTGCTGAGCGCTTCAGGGTCGCTTGTTTCAGGCGCTTCAATTTCGAGTGAAGATAGTAGTTGACGTGGGTTGAAATCAGGCAACTTCAATGTACCGCTAAGGGTTGGCTTATCCATTAGCTGTTTGATTTCAATATTACCATTGACGATCAGGTTCAGGGCTTGGAGGGTCAAGTCTTGAATTGTTAGTGATTGTGATTCGATATTAGCCAGCAGCGATGCATGGGTTTCAATGTCTATGCCCTGCTTGGGCAAGTCATTGCCGCGTACAGTGGCATGGAAATCTATTTGTGTTGATTTGCCTATTTCGATGGCATTCGAATTCAGGTTGAGATTTTCCACAGAGTACTGACTGCTGCTGAGCTCATCGCGCCAGCTGATGTGGGCATTGCTGATGTTCAGTCCATTGATGCTGAGATTATTGATAGGTACAACAGGTGTTTGTGGTTTTGGGCCTGGCGCTGTTGCCTTGTCTGGGCTGATATTAGGCGGGCTTGTTTTATCGGTGGGTGAAAATGTCCAGTTGTTATCGCCTTTTCGATTTGAGACCAGTTTGAGCTGCAGACCTTCCAGGCTCACGGTATCGATTTTTATTTGGCCTTGAAGTAGTGGCATCAACTTGACGCGTATAGCGACATTTTCTATTGAGGCGAAGGGTTCATTTGAAAAGCCTACCGGGTTATTGAGCTGGCTAGCACCGAGTTTTATACCTATCCACGGGAATAGCGACAGGCTGATATCGTCACGGATGATTAGCTCGCGTCCAGTGCTGGTTTTGACCTGGGCAGTAATCTCCTGCTTGTAGTCATTCGCATCGAATGTCATGACGAAAAATATTGCCAGAGCGCCAAGCAGGACGATTATGCTGCTAATGACGATAAGAATGCGTTTAAAAGTTCTGTTCATCAGCTCTCTTCTATTTGTTTGGTCTCATAGCCAGCGAGGGTTTGCTACTGATTAGAATGATTATGTTACCCTATAGTCTTTCAAGCGGGCTTTCAAGGAAGTTTGGCAAGGAAGTCTGAGCAACAAGTTATAATTGGAATAAGGATTTTCAAAGAGGTTTGGCAGGGCATGTCGCAACTTATACAGCAGGATTTAACGATTCAGTCTGATGGTGAGGGTGGAGCGAAGATCAACTGTGATGGTTATTTGCATCGAATCGAATACGATAAGAATGACCGTATTAAAAGAGCGGTAATTGCCTGGCTTGTAAGCTGGTTGCTGGCTATTTTGTCGCTACCGATAATTTTCGCGCATTGGGTGCTGGTGCCGGGTTTTATCATTGCGGGACCCTTTATAGCTTATCGTTATTATCACATTATGTCAGTGCCAAAAAAAATTACCGGTAGCTGCCCACGTTGTAATCAGCAAATGTCGATCGCTGTAGAGAGCTCAGATAAGCTACCGCTGTGGACGTATTGCTCGGAGTGCAAAGAGTCGGTTCATGTACTTGAAAAATAATACTTTCATAAAGGTTTAACGTAAAAAATGAGGTTGTAATGCGCGGAGTTTTTGCCCTGTTTATATTATCTATTATGTTCATCGCCGGATCAGCGACAGTTGCACTGATGCTATATTTGTTTGGTGTAATCGGCGAATAATCCTGTATCAGGCCGTCGTGTCTGAAAAGTAATCCCATCCCGATGTGATCATTTCAAATGACGTTGTCTGATGCCGTTTGTGTGCGCCGTGGATTATCTGCGCGCTGCATTTCAATATTTCCTCCGCGCAGTCGTTATTACTTTTGATAGCATACGTCCTACCTGCCCGTATTGGAAAGTTTAAGATCGAAGCAGATATATCGTTAAAGGCAGTAATAGACAAGGATGTTGAGAGGCTGTTTGGCCTCTTATAATAAGGAGTTAGTTGTGATATGCATGAGGAATTCAAAGTTGTTGTAATCTTTCGGCTTTTGATAGCGCGTTGTTCGTTATTACGTTGTTTGCCGCGAGTACAACAGTCAATGCTGCTTCCAGCAGCGCAAAACAATCTATTCACGCACTTTATATTCCGCTGGCTGACCACTCGCATCGCTGGTTGCTTATGAACGCTATCGAGACAAGATGGTGCATGCCGATTTCAAAATTCAGCAGATGAAAAATTGGGGTCTACTACGTGCCTATTTCCAATATGGCAAGGTGGATATGGTTTATGTTATGAGTCCGCTGACAATGGACATGTATCGGGAAAAAGAACATTTTCGCTGGATTGGTTTAATGCACCGTAATGGCAATGCGCTGGCGATTAATGATCTGATTAACAAAGAGTGTCAGAAAGTATGAATGATCAGAATAAGTCTGTTGTGAAGACACGACATTCAATTACCCGCAGCCTGTTGTTCTGGTTTTTGTTATTGGCATTATTGCCTCTGTTTGTATCTTCATGGATCGGTTATCGACAGGCGGTTAATGGTTTGACAGCCATGGCTTCAGGTTCATTGGAGCAAGGGGCGAAATCGAAGGTAAGTTTTATTCGAAATTGGTTTGATTACCGTTTCAGAGATCTTAATAGCCAGGCAGAGAATCATCGAAATATCGAATTTCTGTTAGCCTTGAAAGAGAGTTTTAAAAATAGTGGCGAAAACCTGAAAACCTTTGTTAAGAGTTATGATTGGGCATTGCTAGCCGATCAACGACAGCAGGATCTTTTAGCGTTTATGCGCCGATACGACTATATCTATGACCTGTTTTTAATAGATGATGAAGGCAATATACTTTTCACGGTAGTGCATGAGAGCAACTTCGGAAACAATCTTTTTACGGGTCCGGAAGCCGCCAGCCTTTTTTCTCGTAGTGTTAAAACCAGCTTGCTAACCGGGCAGGCATTATTTTCAGATTTCGAGCATTACACCCCTTCTGGCAATCTTTTAACGGGGTTTCTCTCAGCCCCGGTGCAGGATGAATGGGGCAATACGATTGGTGTATTTGCCATGCAGTTGCGGCTAAAACGCATCAATGAATTGATGCTGCAGAGTAGCAAAGAAAATTCCATGCGCCACTACCTGGTCGGAGAAGATGGTTTGTTACGCACGGCGATGAAAGGGGCGCCATCTGTAGAGGTGTTGTCTCAACAGATTAATACTGAGCAATTCAAGCTTTGGCAGTCGATGCATGGTCATGCAATGCGTAATATGAATAACGAAGAACAGCTAGCTAGCATTTACATGGGGCCATTGGGTAAACAGGTGATTGGTCTGCATCAAAGTATAAATATTCCCGGGGTGAGCTGGGCGCTGATCAGTGAGGTTGATCAGGATGAGGCTCTTTTGGGTGCGGTTGAAATGGGGCAGATAGAACTGCTGATTTTTTTATTGACGGGAGGTCTGGTCGCAGTGCTGGCAGTTTTTCAGGCGCGGCGCATAACACGTCCTATCGTTCAGCTTGCTGATGCTAGTTTAGCCGTTGCGTCAGGCGAGATAGACCAGCGTGTTGATGTGAAAACGGATAATGAAATAGGCACTCTGGCGGATGCGTTTAATCACATGATGGAAATGCGCACTCAATATGTAAAAGAGCTTAGACTACAGACTGAACAGGCAAAAGATGCATTGGCTGATTTGGCTGAGCAGCAATTTGCGTTAGATCAGCACGCCATTGTGGCTGTTACAGATGCTGGTGGAACCATCACTTTTGCGAATGAAAAATTTGCTGAAGTCAGTGGTTACAGCCGTGCTGAATTATTGGGCCAAAATCACCGCATCCTCAATTCTGGTTTTCACGGGGACGAATTTTTTAAAGATATGTATCAAGCTATCTCTTCGGGTAAGGTCTGGCATGGGGAGATTTTTAATAAAGGAAAGGGGGGCGGATATTATTGGGTGGATACGACGATAGTGCCCTATATGGGCAGTGGTGGCAAACCTAAAAGTTATATTGCGATTCGTAATGATATTACAGAGCGCAAGCGTGGCGAACGGGAGCTGGCACGTAGTGAGGCTCATGTGCGAGGTGTTTTCGAATCAGTTGCAGACGGGGTTGTCACTCTTGACCGACATGGTAACGTGCAGGCGTTTAACCCTGCAGCGATAGAGATTTTTGGTTACAAAACGTTTGAGCTGATTGGAAAGAGTATCTGCATGGTTATGCCTTCATTGCTTCAATTTAGAGATATCCTTCCTGACAGTGATAGCCTACACCGCAAAACGATACAGATGGAAGGCTTGCGGAAAAATGGTGAGACAATTCCATTGGAGCTTTCAACGACTGAAATTGATGTGGGTAATGAACGCCGAATAACGGTGATCGTTCGTGACATCACTGAACGAAAATTGATTGAGGTAGCCTTACATGAAGCAAAAGAAGCCGCTGAAACAGCTAATCTTGCAAAGAGTTACTTTCTTGCTAATATGAGCCATGAAATTCGAACACCGATGAATGGCGTGATAGGAATGACCAACTTATTATTAGACAGTGATCTGGATAATGAGCAGCACAAACGTGCATTGACTATCAAACACAGCGGCGAGTCTTTGCTCACGTTGTTAAATGATATTCTCGATTTTTCCAAGATAGAGGTTGGTAAACTTGATCTTGAAATGCTGAATTTTGATCTGGATATTTTGATGGAAGAATTAGCCGCCACCATGATCTTTCGCGCTGAAGAAAAAGGTATTGAGTTGGTTTGTCCGGCAAACCCAACACTTCACCATTGGTACAAAGGTGACCCAGGTCGTATTCGTCAAATCATGATTAATCTGACCAGTAATGCCTTTAAATTTACAGAAAAAGGTGAAGTTGCCTTGAGATACGAAATTGTAAGCAACCATGAAGGTCGTACACGGTTACGTTTTGAGGTGTCTGATACGGGTATTGGTTTGAGTCAGAAACAGCAGGAAAATCTATTTGATCGCTTTACTCAGGCAGATAGTACGACTACACGTAAGTATGGTGGTACCGGATTGGGCCTTGCTATCTGCAAACAGCTGGTAGAGATGATGAATGGCGAAATCGGTATTATAAGTGAGCAGGGTAAGGGCTCAATATTTTGGTTTACGCTTGATCTTGAACAAGCTGAAGCGCAGGAACCGCCTTTCCATATCGTCGATATGAAACAGCAAAAGATATTGGTGGTAGATGATAATGAAACCAACCTGCAGCTGCTCGATGAAGTGCTTAATGCCTGGTCCATCGATCACAGTCTTGCTGATTGTGGCTCAGTCGCCTTGGAGATACTAAGCGATGCGGCGACAGCAAATAATCCATATAGTGTTGCGATTCTTGATATGCAAATGCCTGAAATGGATGGCATGGAGCTGGGAAGATTGATTCGTGAAGATAATAGATTTTCCAAAATGCGTATGGTTTTGTTGACCTCTCAGGGTCGTCGTGGTGACGCTAAAAAAGTGCAGAGAAGTGGCTTTGATGGTTATCTGAGTAAACCAGTTAATCAGTCTGATTTGTACAATACTTTGTTGCAGGTAATAGGTGTGACCGGTAATGAGCAACATTTGGTGACGCGTTATGCCGCTCGTGAAATGCAAAAGTTTAATGCGTGTATTTTGGTTGCGGAGGACAACATCACAAACCAAATAGTGGCGCAAGGCATGCTTGAAAAATTTGGTATTAAAGTTGATGTTGCGGCTAATGGTGACGAAGCGATGACTGCACTTTCAGAGTTATCCTATGATTTAGTATTTATGGATTGCCACATGCCGGTGAAAGATGGTTATGAAGCGGCAAGGGAAATTCGTGATTCAAAATCTTCGGTTTTAGATCACAAAATACCCATTGTTGCGATGACGGCGAATGCTATGCAGAGTGATCGTGAGCTTTGTCTTAATGCGGGCATGGATGACCACTTAGCTAAGCCAGTTGATCCAGACAAGCTGAGTCGTGTCTTAATGCAGTGGTTGCCCGTAGAATGCCACGCTGTAAATGTAAGATCCGAAGAGGAAAACGCAGATAAGCCTTCCCAACAGGATAAAAATAAGATTGATGGCGAGGACGAGCTTATGAGTGAATCAAATGTTGCTGATAATTCAAATGATCAGGCTGTGCACAGCGAAACAATAATAAACGAAGCGCCGAACAGTGAGGCGGTGGTTAATGAAAAGACAAATGAAGATGAAAGCGGTACGCTGATTTTTGACCACGAGAGCATGCGCCATCGTCTGATGAATGATGATGCTTTAGTGCGTTCCGTCACTGAGATCTTTATTGCAGATATGCGGGCTCAAATTGAACAGCTTAATAACATGGTAGCCGAAGATAATTTGCAGGAAGCAACAGCGCAGGCACATAAAATAAAAGGTGCGTCAGCGAATGTTGGCGGGTTGGCGTTGAGCGAGTTAGCACTTAAAATGGAGGTGGCAGGCAAGGCCGGTGAACTTGAAAATATTCGCGAGAGCCTAACAGACCTTGGGCAAGGCTTTACACTGCTCAGGCTAAGTATGGAGCAAAAAATATTTTGAATGTCAGGCTGACACATACATTAAGGGAAGAATGATAGTTTGAAAATTCTAATTGCCGAAGATGATTTAAGCACGCGCACGATTATGTCAGCGGTCATCAGCCATTGGGGTTTTGAACCAATAGAGGCTGAGGATGGCGAAGATGCCTGGAAGATATTGCAGGAAGATGATCCTCCGCGTTTGTTGTTGCTGGACTGGGAAATGCCCAACCTTGACGGCATCGCTTTATGTCACCGCATTAGATTGAATGAAAGCAATGACCCGCCGTATGTAATTTTATTGACTGCTCGTCACCAGACGTATGACATTGTGAAAGGACTTGAGTCGGGTGCCAATGAGTATGTTAGCAAGCCATTTGATAACATGGAATTGCAGGCGCGCATAAATGTTGGCAAGCGAATGTTAGAGCTGCAGACAGACTTAAATAATGTTAGAGAGGCGTTGGCCTTTCAGGCAGATCATGATGAGTTGACCGGTTTGCTCAATCGTCGAGCGATAATGAAAATATTAGATAAAGAAGTAGCGCGTGCAAAACGTCAGCCTCATATGTTATGCGTCGGTCTTTGTGATATTGATTGCTTTAAAAACATTAATGACACCTACGGTCATCAAATAGGTGATGCAATATTAAAAGGCGTGGCCCAGCGTTTTCTTGATACGCTTAGACTTTATGATGAAGTGGGACGTTATGGCGGAGAGGAATTTTTAGTTCTATTGAGTACAGATGATGATCAGGTATTAATGTTGTTTGAACGACTGCGTAATGTAATTGCAGAGAAGCCGTTTGTGGTAGGAGACATTAGCTTAAATGTAACCGTAAGCTGCGGGGTGACTTGCCTTCGTTTGCCGGTAGATGAGCGAAATTGTAGTAGCTTGTTTGCTGCTGCTGATGCGGCGCTTTACGAAGCCAAGGACGGCGGAAGAAACTGTACTGTAATAACTTAGTTAAGTTCGTGATCTGGATATAGTTTAGCTGTAACCTAAAATTGTTAGGAGCGCCTGGCTTACTCAGGTGTTTCTGATTATTTGATATCAATCACCTTAGATATATTAAGATATATAGAGTTTTTTCAATTTGTGATAATTTTATTATGTGTGAGTATGTCAGCGATGTTTTTGAGTGCTGGTGGCGACTGTAATGAGATGGTATGTTATGCGTCCATTAAATCATAGACAAATGAATCGAGCGCCATGAAAATATGTGTCAACGGTGAAGAGCGTGATGTTGCGGATGATCAGAGCGTTGCTGATCTGGTTGAAATGCTTGGTCACGGACAGCGCCGCATCGCAGTTGAAATTAACCTCGAAATTGTTCCGCGCAGCACCTATAGCACGCATTCTCTGCAAGCTGATGATCGAGTTGAAATTGTGCAGGCGATCGGCGGCGGGTGAGCCGCTAATCTTAAGCGGCAAGATGATAAACGGTTAGTAAAAAAGAAAAGATTACCAGCAAGTACAGGGAAATAATATGTCAGATCTTCAACAAACAGCACAGGACACTTTTGAGCTTGCAGGTAAAAAATACAGTTCTCGGCTGTTGGTAGGCACAGGAAAATATAGTGATCTGGATGAAACGCGTCTTGCTACGGAGGCGAGTGGTGCTGAGATTATTACGGTGGCAATTCGTCGTACTAACATTGGCCAGAAACCGGGGGAGCCTAATCTGCTGGATGTCATCCCACTGGATCGTTACACACTGTTGCCGAATACGGCCGGTTGTTACAGCGCTGAAGAAGCGGTGCGCACCTGTCGCATGGCACGTGAACTGCTGGATGGTCATGACTTGGTGAAACTCGAGGTGCTGGCAGACGAAAAAACGTTGTATCCCGATCTGGTGCAGACCTATCAGGCGACCGAGCAGCTGGTTAAAGATGGCTTTAAAGTAATGGTCTATACCAATGATGATCCAATTGCTGCAAAACGTCTTGAAGAGATGGGTTGTATCGCGGTGATGCCATTGGCGGCTCCGATCGGCTCCGGGCTGGGTATTCGTAACCCTTATAATATTCGTACCATTGTTGAAAATGCTGAGGTGCCGATTTTGGTGGATGCGGGTGTTGGTACTGCGTCCGATGCTGCGATTGCAATGGAGCTGGGTTGTGATGGCGTGCTGATGAATACTGCAATTGCCGGAGCGCAACAACCCGTGTTAATGGCCTCGGCGATGAAGAAAGCGATCGAGGCAGGCCGCGAAGCGTATCTTGCTGGCCGTATTCCGCGTAAGCGTTTTGCCAGTGCGTCATCTCCTCTTGATGGTCTCTTTTTCTAAGATAAATTTCGAGTTAGCCCCGCGTGTCAGAAAAAAATAGCGCTGTGAAGCATCGCGAGGTGCGCAGCTTTGTGCGCCGTGAAGGTCGCATGACGCCGGCTCAACGTCAGACTATGGCAGATTCCTGGCTGCAATACGGCGTAGAAATGCAGCAACAGTTTCTCGACATGGATAAGTTGTTTAAGCGCAGTGCGCCGCGCGTACTTGAGATCGGCTTTGGCATGGGTGATTCATTAGCGGATGAAGCGATCGCTCACCCGCAGATTGATTATCTCGGCATTGAAGTGCATCGGCCGGGTGTCGGCAGTTTATTCAGGCGTCTCGATGCGAGCAATACCAGTAATGTCAGAGTGGTGTGTGACGACGCGGTGAAAGCGTTGCGGAACATGATCCCCGATGCTTCTCTGGATGGCGTGTACTTGTTTTTCCCCGATCCCTGGCCGAAACGGCGTCATCATAAGCGGCGTATAGTTCAGCCGGTTTTTGCTGAGTTGCTGGCAGAAAAATTAAAGGGTGGAGGTGTATTGCATATGGCTACGGATTGGCAGGAATATGCATCTCACATGATGGCCGTGTTGAGCGAAACTTTGAATTTTGCCAACGTTGCGGGCGAAGGGCAGTATTCACCACGGCCAGATTATCGTCCGCTAACAAAATTTGAAAAGCGTGGGCAACGTCTTGGCCATGAAGTTTTTGATCTGATTTTTATTCGGCGCTAAGACCTAATTAATTTCTAATAAACCGAGCACACCTTCCAGTCCACAGTGGTTTAACGCGGTGCTGGCCTGTTCTTGCACCGTAGGTTTGGCATGGTAGGCAATACTCAGTCCTGCTTCACGCATCATTACTAAATCATTGGCGCCATCACCCATCGCTACCGTTTGCTGCGGTGAAATATTGAGTTCATTACATAGCTGCAATAAAAATTCAGCCTTGCGTTGAGCACCGACGATGACTGAGTTACCGAGACCGATGAGTTTTCCTTCACTGAAAGCCAGTTCATTGGCAAGGGTGTAGTCGAGATTGAGGCGATCTTTGAGTCGTTCCGTGAAAAAGGTGAAACCACCTGAAACAAGCGCTACTTTGATATTGTTGCGTTGTAGCCCCGCAATCATTTTTTCTGCGCCGGGGTTGAGTGTCAGGCGCTGATCGTAAACCTGCTGAAGCGCTTCGGTTTTAAGTCCTTCCAGTAATTCGATACGTTGATTCAGCGATGTTTCGAAATCGATTTCGCCACGCATAGCAGATTCGGTGATGCTAGAAATTTTTGTTTTGATATTGAGAAAATCGGCGATTTCATCAATGCACTCGATGCTGATTAGTGTTGAATCCATATCCGTCACCAATAGCTTGATTTGATTTATGTCAAGATTCTGCGGACGACAGTTGATATCGAAATCATGCTGAGCACGCAATGTGCTTATCTGGTCAGAGTTGATAACCTGTTCGGTATGCAGCTCAAAATGATCAGTTTGAACGCAGAGTGTGGCGCCAAGCTGTTTTGCTAGCGCTTCAGCTTTTTCATTGTTGAGCGTAGCGCCCTGTAATATCAGTGTGGTCATGGTTGGTATCGTTTAGAAAAGCTGCATCATTGCGTAAAGCATCTATTATAGATTAGGTCGAGTGCTGTTTGTTATCTGTTGGCATAAACAATTGCAGCAAACTATTTAGATGCCGTTGACCGAGATCGGTGGGCCGAATCCATTGCCCATCCTGACTGATCAATCCTTTGTTTTCAGCTTCAAGCAAGGCTGTGCTGATCTGTGTTAAGGGTAATCCGGTGCGCTCAAAAAACAGATCGCTGGCAAAACCTTGCGGTAGGCGCAGAATATTCATCATAAATTCCAGTGCGGCATCACGGCGTTTGATCAACTGCTGTGTAGCGATACGTTGCTCTGAATTTGCTTGGTCGATGTAAGCGCGCGGTTGTTTGAGTTTAGATGAGCGGTATATATGCTGATGTTGCGCGTTGGTTATTTTGCTATGCGCACCCGCACCGATGCCGAGGTAGTCGCCGAATTCCCAGTAATTGAGGTTGTGCTGGCACTGCTTGCCGGGCTGCGACCAGGCGGAAATTTCATAGTGTTGATAACCCTGTTCTTTGAGCAGGGTATGGGATTGCGCCTGCATGTCCCAGCTCTGTTCATCTTCCGGCAGTTGTGGCGGATGAACGTGAAACAGTGTGTTGGGTTCGATGGTCAGTTGATAATAGGAAATATGTTCGGCCTGCAGTGATATAGCCTTGGCGATATCAGCCTGAGCATCAGCGGATGTTTGATCTGGAAGACCGAACATCAGGTCGATATTGAGATTGTCAAAACCAGCTTGTCGCGCGACCGCGACGGCATTTTCTGCTTCGTGGCCATCATGCGCCCGGCCTAATTTTTTGAGATGCAGCTCGTTAAAACTTTGTATGCCTATGGAAAGTCGATTAATACCCGCCATCCGAAATTCGCTGAATTTCTGTTGCTCAAAAGTACCGGGGTTGGCTTCCAGTGTGATTTCAGCATCGGGATGCAATTGAATGCGGGCGCGGACATCAGAGAGTAAATGATCCAGCCCTTCAGCACTGAGCAGGCTGGGTGTGCCGCCGCCAAAAAAAATACTTTCAACGGGGCGTCCCCAGATGTTGGGTAGCTCCTGTTCCAGATCGGCAATCAACGCATCAAGGTAGGCGGCTTCTGGAATAGTATCGTCGGCTGCATGGGAGTTGAAATCGCAATAAGGGCATTTTTTCAAGCACCACGGGATGTGGATATACAGTGACAGCGGTGGCAGCGCACTGAAGGTAAATAATGACATAGGAGTTTATGCCATTGCTGTGAGTAATTTTTTTAAAGCCTGGCCACGATGACTGATAGCATTTTTGATTTCGGAGGGCAGATCCGCTGAGCTGCAATCATGTGTTGGCACAAAGAATATAGGGTCATAACCAAAGCCGTTTGTACCGCTTTCTTCAAACAGGATGCGGCCTTCCCACGTGCCTTGGCAGATTAGCGGTGTGGGATCTTTGGCGTGTTCAAGAAAAACCATTAAACACTGAAAACGAGCGCTGCGCTGTTGTTCGGGCACATCGCGCAGTTCGGCGAGTAATTTTTTTAGATTATCCTTTGAGCTCGCCTGTGCGCCAGCAAAGCGTGAAGAGTAAATTCCCGGCGCACCTTTTAGTGCGTCAACTTCAAGTCCGGAATCATCCGCAATCGCCGCAAGTCCAGTATGCTCAGCAGCATGGCGTGCTTTGATGATGGCGTTTTCGACGAAAGTTAAACCGGTTTCTTCAGCTTCTTCAAAGCCGAATTCGGACTGAGCCACGACATTCAGGTCAAGCCCGCTGAGCAGTGCGCTGATTTCAGTGAGTTTGCCGCGATTGCCAGTGGCCAGTACGATGCGTTTCATGAGTTTGAATATGCTGTTGCTTTGTTTATTGTCGTAAGAACTACTGTTCCAGGATAGCTTTTTGTTTTTCAATCAGTTCAGCGATGCCTTTACGCGCCAGATCGAGCATGGCTTGTAATTCATCCATGTGAAAAGCATGGCCTTCGGCCGTGCCCTGTACCTCGATAAAAGCTTCGGCGTCGTTCATGACGACGTTCATGTCGGTTTCGGCATTTGAGTCTTCGGCATAATCGAGATCAAGGATCGGGCTGCCTTTGTAGATGCCAACCGAAACGGAGGCAATGTAGCCGTGCAGTGGGTTTTTCCGAATGGCTTTTCTTGACAGCAGATGATTGATGGCCTCGGCCAGAGCAACATAACCGCCGGTGATCGCGGCGGTGCGTGTGCCACCATCAGCTTGTATTACATCACAATCGATGGTGATGGTATTTTCGCCGAGCGCTTCAAGATCGATAGCGGCACGTAGCGAACGGCCGATCAAACGCTGAATTTCCTGAGTGCGCCCGCTTTGCTTGCCACGAGCGGCTTCACGTGCCATGCGTGATCCGGTGGAGCGTGGCAGCATGCCGTATTCGGCGGTGATCCAGCCCTGTCCTTTGCCTTTGAGGAATCTCGGCACCTTGTTTTCGACACTGGCGGTGCACAGCACTTGTGTATCGCCGAATTCGACCAGCACAGAGCCTTCTGCATGTTTAGTGAAATTGCGTGTCAGTTTGATTTCTCTAAGACTGTCTTGAGTACGGCCGCTGGGACGCATAGTGGTTCCTTATTCTAAATTCTAAAAAAGCTGAATTATAACCGGAAAGTCTGTCTCTGTAGCACTTTTTGCTTATGACTGTTTAACTGTTAAGGTATGCCCTGTTGACATACATAGAATGATTGGGAAAATCGCAATGATTAAAAGCATGACGGCGTTCGCGCGCAAGCAGCTGGATAATGAGCGGGGCGCTTTGAGTTGGGAGTTGCGTTCTGTGAATCATCGTTTTGCTGAGTTTTCGATTCGTTTGCCGGAGGAGCTGCGGGTAATTGAGCCGCGTGTCCGTGAATGCCTTGCGACGCTTGTTAAGCGCGGTAAGGTGGATGCGACACTGCGCTATAAGTCGAACTTGTCCCAAGATACGGGGTTAAATTTAAACAGTGAGTTGCTGTCGTCTGTTTTAAGCGCTTGTATACAGATAGAGCGGGAGATGGATAATCCAGCGCGAATTAACCCGCTTGATATATTGCGGTGGCCGGGGCTAATGCAGCCGCTACAGCTTGATATGGATCAGTTGCGTACTGAGATTCTAAATCTGTTGCAGCAGACCCTGACGGAGTTGTTGGAGAGTCGCGAGCGTGAAGGTGAAAAGATCAAGGGTATGTTGATGCAGCGCAATGATGCTGTGCAGCAACAATTATCAGCAGTGCGGGCTTGTCTGCCGGACATCCTTCAGGAATCTCGTAACAAGCTGTTGGCACGCCTTGAAGAATGCAAGGCTGAGCTGGATCAGAATCGTTTGGAGCAGGAAATGGTTTTTTTAGCCCAGAAGATTGATGTTGAAGAAGAGTTGGATAGGCTTGATGTACATATAGAAGAGTTGCGCCGGGTTTTGACTCTGGATGAGCCGGTTGGCCGTCGACTGGATTTTTTGATGCAGGAGTTTAATCGCGAAGTAAATACGCTTGGCTCGAAATCCATCAGCGCAGTGACGACGCGAGCTTCTGTCGATATGAAGGTGTTGATTGAGCAGATGCGTGAGCAAATTCAAAATGTTGAGTAGGGCAGCTTAGAGTTTTGGAAGATAAAAAGACACCAACGCCAAAGGGGCATCTGTACATAGTTTCTGCGCCTTCCGGTGCAGGTAAAACCAGTCTGGTGGGCGCTTTGTTTAAAGCATTGCCGAATCTAACCGTGTCCGTTTCAACAACTACTCGCGCTATTCGTCCGGGTGAAAAGGACGCCAGTGATTATTTTTTTACCGGGATTGATCAATTCAAGGCGATGATCGAACACGATGATTTTCTTGAGTATGCCAGTGTTTTCGGTAATTTCTATGGTACGTCGAAAACTGTTGTGTTGGCGCAGCTCGCACAGGGTGCGGATGTCATTCTTGAAATTGATTGGCAGGGCGCTCAGCTGGTGAGAGAAAAAATGCCGGATGCGATTAGCATTTTTATTTTACCGCCCTCACTTGAGGTGCTTGAGCAGCGTCTGCAAGATCGTCAGCAGGACAGTGCGCAGCAGATTCAGCGTCGCATGCAGGATGCGGTCAGTGAGATGAGCCATTATCATGAATATGATTATTTGATCGTCAATGATGATTTCTCTGTCGCAGCGGCAGAATTGCAGTCGATCATTGTCGCTGCGCGGCAGGAGCAGCGTATTCAGTCGATGCGGCAACAGGATTTATTGCAGAAACTGTTGAATTGAGTTAAAAATCGATATATTGCTTTAATACAGGTGGATTCGTAGTATAATGGCCGGCTTTATTATCGCTGGGGCTATTTCTCCGGTATTGTGAATAAGTAGTCAAGGGGTTTCTGATGGCACGAGTTACAGTCGAGGATTGTCTCGAAAATGTTGATAATCGCTTCAATTTGGTGTTGTTGGCCAGCAAGCGGGCGCGACAATTGGCAAATGGTAAGGACGCAAGCCTTCCTTGGGAAAATGACAAGGTTACTGTCATGGCGTTACGTGAGATTGCAGAAGGCACGGTTAATGACAAGGTGATGGACGAGATTACCGCGCAGGAACATGCGGGTGAGTCAATCGTCACTGAAGACGAGTTGCCAGAGCAGTCATAACATATCTACTCTTCAATGCTCGATTTTGATCGAGCGTTGATATTGGGTCAGATCCGTTTTAGGTCTGGCCCGATATACATCTATTAGCCGCGTGTCAGCGCAGAATCCAGCGCTACTTCGACAGCTTCTTTCAAAATAGTTCGCCTCTTTTGTCAGCTTGTTCTAAAGACCAGGCATGGTTCTTGGCGCGCATGATCTTTTTTTCCCGAGCGTGATATATTGTTGTTGAAACAGCGTGAATATTGCATCCACGCTGGTGGTTTCTATGTGAAATATCAAACGTGCGGTGCCTATGAGTAATTCTGATCAGATACATAGCAAAGTATCCAGCCTGACGGTCGAAACAGGCCCGGATGCGCTTGCTCTGGATTTGTCTAATGCACTTTCTGCTTATCTTGATGAGCAGCAGATAGACAAGGTTTATCAGGCCTATCGCTTTGGGGCTATTGCTCATGAAGGGCAGACGCGTCGTTCCGGTGAACCTTATATTTGTCATCCGCTGGCAGTGGCCAGAATTCTCTCCGATATGCGGTTAAATTGCGAAACTATTATTGCCGCGATTTTGCATGATGTTATCGAAGATACCGATGTCAGTAAGCAGCAGTTAGCCGAGCAGTTCGGCGATGAGGTGGCTGAGCTTGTAGATGGTGTCAGCAAGCTCACTCAGATCAAGTTTGAAAGCCGTGTTCAAGCGCAGGCAGAAAACTTTCGCAAGATGTTGTTAGCGATGGTCGAAGATATTCGCGTCATTATCATTAAACTTGCCGATCGTTTGCATAACATGCGCACCTTGGGTTCTGTGCCCGCTGAAAAACGACAACGGATTTCGCGTGAAACGCTCGAAATATATGCACCGATTGCGAATCGGCTGGGCATGAATATGTTACGTATCGAGTTGCAAGATTTAGGTTTTGCGGAAAGTTACCCCATGCGATATCGGGTGCTTGCTGAGTCGGTAAAAAAGGTGCGTGGTAATCGCAGAGAAGTCATTTCCAAAATTGAGGAAGGGATAGTTCAGCGTTTACGTGAAAGAGGTGTCGCTGAGCGTGTCGAGGGACGCGAAAAGCATCTCTATAGTATTTATCAGAAAATGAAAAATAAGCACCTGTCATTTAGTGAGGTGTTTGATGTCTATGCATTTAGAGTGGTTGTAGACAGTGCTGATGCCTGTTATCGAACGCTGGGTGTTGTTCATAATTTATATAAACCTGTGCCGGGTAAATTTAAAGATTATATTGCGCTGCCTAAGAGCAATGGTTATCAGGGGCTGCATACAGTTTTATTTGGACCCTATGGCGTGCCCTTAGAGGTGCAAATTCGCTCTGAGGATATGGATAAGGTTGCTGAATCAGGTGTTGCGGCGCACTGGCTTTATAAATTGGGTGAAGGTGATAATTTAAATGCGGGCGCTCAGGCTAATGCTCGCGAGTGGATGCGCGGGCTGCTTGAGATTCAAAAAAGCGCCGGAGATTCCATTGATTTTATTGAGAATGTAAAAATCGATTTATTTCCTGATGTGGTTTATGTTTTTACTCCGCAGGGAAAAATTATGCAGTTAACGCGTGGCGCGACGGCCGTTGATTTCGCTTATGCGGTTCATACTGATATCGGAAATACATGTGTTGCTGTGAAAATAAATCGTCGTCTCGCGCCGCTGAGCAGCCCTCTTTATAATGGTCAAACAGTTGAAATCCTGACTTCCGCGAGTGCCAGACCGAACCCAACCTGGTTGAATTTTGTCGTGACCGGCAAGGCGCGAGCCACTATTCGTAATAACCTGAAAAATCTTAAGAGCGAGGAATCAGAAGCTTTAGGCAAGCGAATGCTTGAGCAGTCTTTAGCCGGGCATTCAATGAGCTGCAGTGATATGGGCGAGGTTTTGATTGAAGACATTCTCAAAGAGGTTAAGCTGGAATCGCTTATGCGGTTGTATCAGGAAATTGGCTTGGGAAATCATTTGGCACCGTTTGTAGCAAGGCGGATTGCTGATGCCATGGATCAGCGACAAAAGAGTGGTATGCCGGCTCGCCCGGGTTCGATAAAAAGTGTGTTGTCGCGTTATATTCCATCCTGGCTGGGTGGCGGGCGAGGCCATGCGCATCCGCTGGCGATTAAAGGTACTGAAGGAATGGTGATGAGTTTTGCGCGCTGTTGTTATCCGATTCCGGGTGATTCCATCAAAGGTTTTGTTTCTTCTGGTCGTGGTGTTGTGATTCACCGCGATAATTGTAAAAATCTTGCGGATGACCGCGATCAGTCTGAAAAATTTATTGATGTGCAATGGGAAGACGAAGCACATGGTGATTTTGCTGTAGAAATTCGCGTTGAAGTTGTGAACCGCCTTGGTGTTCTGGCGACGCTGGCCGCCACCATTTCTGAAATGGATTCCAATATTGGTAACGTGACGATTGAGGATCGAGATGGCAAATACAGCTCGATTATATTTACCATTAATGTTCATGACCGGATTCATTTGGCGACGGTGATGCGCCGTGTTAAATCACTTGATATGGTTTCCCGTATTAAACGTAGAAATTAAGCAGGAGGAAAAAGCGTGCGTGAAATTATCAGTACAGATCAGGCGCCGAGTGCCATTGGCACCTATTCACAGGCGGTTAAAGTGGGTGATACGGTGTATTTATCTGGACAAATTCCGCTAGTGCCGGAGTCCATGGAAATGATAGAAGGGGGTATTGAGGCACAGATAACACGTGTCTTTGAGAACCTGAAAGCGGTTTCAAGAGCGGCGGGCGGTGATCTCGAAGATATTGTTAAATTGAATATCTTTCTTTGTGATTTATCGCATTTCTCAGTGGTAAATGAAATTATGGGTCGTTATTTCAAACAGCCTTTTCCGGCTCGTGCAGCGGTTGAAGTGTCAGCTTTACCTAAGGCGGCGGTGGTAGAGATGGATGCGATTATGTATTTATCTGAACATTGAATATTTAAATTCAATGTTCCATTAGCGGTTTAATATTGATGTGAATCATGTCCAGGTGATTGAGTCCCGGTCTAAACCGCTGACGCTGCGCTCGCCTATTGAACGTTTGCGTGGTGTTGGGCCGCGAATGGCAGAACGTTTACAACGTTTAGGTTTGTATCGTGTTTATGATTTGCTGCTGCATTTTCCGTTGCGATACCAGGACAGAACCCGAATTATTCCTATCGGAGCATTATTGCCAGGCAACGATGTGCTGCTTAAAGGTGAAGTGCTGTTAGCGGATGTACGTTATGTGCCGCGTCGCATGCTGGTGTTAAAAATTTCAGATGGCACAGGCATGATGACGGTCCGATTTTTTCATTTTTCAAAACAACAGCAACAGGGTTTTATCAAACAACGCTGGTTCACCTTCTTTGGTGAGGTGCGTAATGCCGGCGGGCGCAGAGCCCAGCAAACGTTGGAGATGGTTCATCCTGAGTATGCCAGTTTTGATGCCGAGCAGGAGGTCAGTCTGGAAACCCACTTGACGCCTGTTTATCCGGTGACGGAAGGCGTGGGTCAGGCGACAATACGAAAAGTTGCAGCGCAGGCGCTGCAACTTTTGCTTAAACAGCGTGCGACCTCTAAAGAGATCAAGCAACAACAGCGAGATAAACCATTTTATGGTGAGATGCTTTCTGAGTGGTTGCCGGATGAGGTCTTGCAGCGTTTGAGATTGCCGGCTTTGCCGCATGCTGTTGCTTTGATCCATCGTCCAGAAGCAGAAGTTGATAACACTGAAAATGCAGCTTTGACGCCTGCTCAGCAACGTCTTGCATTTGAAGAGTTGCTGGTTCAGCAGTTAACGCTGCGTAGAATGCGCAATACTTCGCAACAATCCAGTGCTCCGATATTGAATGTTTCAGGCGATTTACAGCAGCGCTTGCTGGCTCAGTTGCCCTTTGATTTAACAACGGCTCAAGCGCGTGTGGTGAATGAAATTGACCGGGATTTGCGCCGCAATGTACCCATGATGCGCCTGGTTCAGGGGGATGTCGGTTCAGGGAAAACGATTGTTGCAGCGCATGCTATGTTGCGCGCAGTTGAGTCTGGCTTTCAGGCGGCGTTAATGGCACCGACGGAATTGCTGGCTGAGCAGCACTTTCGTGTGCTGAGCGAATGGTTTAAACCTATGGGCATTGATGTGGCCTGGTTATCTGGGAAGATTAAAGGCGCTGAGCGGCGCGACATACTCGAGCGCATCGTTACGGGTAGCGCAACGGTGGCCGTTGGCACTCATGCGCTTTTTCAGCAGGAGGTGGAATTCTGCCAGCTAGGTTTGGTTGTGATTGATGAACAGCATCGTTTTGGCGTACATCAGCGTCACGCTCTGCGTGAAAAAGGTCGTAATCAGAACGCTGAAGGTGATGAGATTGGTAACAACTATCCCCATCAATTGATCATGACGGCGACGCCCATTCCACGCACGCTGGTGATGACGGCCTATGCTGATCTTGATGTATCGGTTATTGATGAGCTGCCGCCGGGGCGTCAGCCAGTGGCGACGGCGATTGTTGCTGAAGAACGGCGCGAAGAGGTGTTGGAGCGAGTTCGTTTGTCTTGCTGCGAAGGGCGTCAGGCGTATTGGGTTTGCACGTTGGTTGAAGAATCAGAAGTACTGCAATGTCAGGCTGCGCAGGATACGGCGGAGCAGTTAACAGAGCAGCTTGCGCAGTTGTCAGTTGGATTAGTGCATGGACGTATGAAGTCGCAAGAAAAACGGCAGGTCATGGCGGCTTTTAAAGCAGGTGAGATTGATGTGCTGGTAGCGACAACGGTAATTGAAGTGGGTGTGGATGTGCCGAATGCGAGTTTGATGATTATCGAAAATGCTGAACGATTGGGTTTAGCCCAGTTGCATCAGTTGCGTGGCCGCGTCGGACGGGGCACCAGCAAAAGCAGTTGTGTACTTTTATACCGCGCACCACTGGGTGAGCGGGGACGACAGCGACTGACGATTTTGCGTGACAGCAATGATGGTTTTGAGATTGCCCGCCGCGATCTTGAAATGCGTGGCCCTGGCGAGGTGTTGGGGACCCGTCAGGCAGGTTTGACGCAATTTCGAGTGGCCGATTTGATGCGTGATCAGGCGATGATTCCCGATGTAAGTCAAGCTGCAGAGCTAATGTTATTGCAGCATCCTGAGCGGGTTGATGCGATGATTCATTGTTGGCATGGCGAGACGCAGGGTTATAGCTCTGTCTAATGTGTTTGTTGGCGAGTATAAATTTGTTTGCCAGCATCGAGACAGGAAATTATCATAGGCCTCTTTTTTACAGAGATCCTATTTCGCATGTTGCCTCCACTTGTCCTTGAATTTAGCCTGGTTCAAAATGCGCAATGCTTTCTTATTTCCTGGCGCCTAAAGTAGTTTTGGCAAGAAACAGCGAGCGGTGTTTGATAATCAATGAAATCTGTATTACATAGCCCTACGGAGACGCGTTGGCGAGAACCTGGTTTCGCTTCACTTAATGGGTTGTCAGCTTCTCTGCGTAGCTGGGTGCTCGAAGATGGCTCTTTGACTCAACGCCTGAAAGAAGCCTGCCAGGGCGACTTTTTTGTTGAAGTGATTAATCAGAGATATCAGCGTCCATTGGCCAGTGAGCGCCTTATTTTAAAGATGAATGATCGAGATGCAGCTCTGGTTCGTCAGGTGCGATTATTGTGTGCTGGTCAGCCATGGGTGTTTGCACGCACTGTGATTCCTGTACGTTCCCTGAAAGGGGGTTGTCGGCGCTTGACGCGGCTTGGGAGCCGTCCACTAGGGGCGATGTTGTTTGCAAATCGAACTGTGCAGCGCGGTAAAATGGAAATTGCCCAGATTCGGCGCGGTCAGAAATTTTTTGAAATGGCGATGATGGATTTGGACAATGAACCGAGCCTTCAAGCAGATGTGATTTGGGGGCGGCGTTCAATTTTTCATTTTGCCGATAGTCCTTTATTGGTCAGTGAGATTTTTCTACCTGACCATGGCTTGTCTACTGATCAAGAAATGCCACTTGAGCCCAAGCCCATGGTTGAGCAGCCTGTCTATGGCACTTGATTCACAGCGAATAAAAGAACGGGCGTATCAATATTATCTATTGATGCGTTTTGATAAACCGGTCGGTATTTTTTTGCTGTTATGGCCAACGCTGTGGGCTTTATGGCTTGCCTCGGAAGGTCAGCCTGACTGGCATGTGTTGGCAGTGTTTGTGATCGGCGTGGTTTTGATGCGTGCGGCGGGCTGTGTCATCAATGACTTTGCTGACCGCGATATTGATCCGTATGTAAAACGTACTCAGCAGCGTCCTATTGCGAGTGGCAAAGTCACACCACGTGAGGCGCTGATACTGTTTACCAGCTTGTGTATAATTGCTTTCGCGCTGGTGCTGACACTGGATCGCCTGACGATTTTGCTGTCATTTGTGGCGTTGTTTCTGGCAGCAACTTATCCCTTTGTTAAGCGTTACACCTACCTGCCTCAGGTTTATCTGGGCATGGCGTTTGGCTGGGCAGTGCCGATGGCCTACACCGCTCAGCTAGGGCAGTTTGATAGCGTTGCCTGGCTACTGTTTATTGGCACAGTGTTGTGGGCAACGGCTTACGATACGATGTACGCGATGGTGGATCGTGAAGATGATATACAGATTGGTGTTAAGTCGACGGCGGTATTGTTTGGTGAAGCTGATCGATTGATTATCGCCATCATTCAGCTATTAATGTTTGTTGTGCTGTATTTGGTCGGAGATCATCTGGCGATGGGTTGGATTTATTATTTGGGGCTAGTATTGGCAGCTTGTTTGGCGCTGTATCAGCAATACTTGATTCGTGAGCGTGATATCGCGCTGTGTTTCAAGGCATTTTTGAATAATAACTGGTTGGGTGCACTGGTGTTTACAGGTATCGCACTGGACTATCTGGTTTAGATTATTCTTAGGTTAAATGTTTAAAGTTTAGTGTAATTTTATAGGTGTTTTTGAGAGTGATGTTTGATTTATGTTGATTTCGTTTGTATTGATTCTGATAGGTTTTGTCATGCTGGTATGGGGTGCAGAACGTTTTGTTGTGGGGGCCGCTGCCACGGCGCGTAATTTTGGTGTATCGCCATTAATCGTCGGGTTGACGATTGTTGGTTTCGGTACTTCAGCGCCAGAGATGTTGGTATCAGGTGTGGCGGCATGGGAGGGAAGCCCCGGGCTGTCTATTGGTAACGCGATTGGTTCAAATATTGCCAATATTGCGCTGGTAATGGGGGTGGCAGCGCTGGTTGTTCCACTCAGCATACATTCCAAAACGCTGCGCCGTGAGCTGCCAATTCTATTGCTGATAATGATATTGGTGTTGGTATTGATACTTGATGGAACGCTGGGTCGAGGTGATGGCCTGATGTTATTGCTGGGCATGGGTGTGATGATTTTTTGGCTGGTGATGCTAGGCCTGCGTACTCGCAGCGACGCTATGAACAGCGAATATGATGCTGAAATGCCAGCTGAAATGTCGAATGGCAAGGCGATGTTTTGGCTGGTGTTGGGTATGGCCATATTGTTTATTGGTTCGCGATTATTGGTGACGGGAGCTGTTGATATCGCCAAGTTGCTCGGTGTCTCAGATTTGGTGATTGGTTTGACGATTATTGCAGTGGGAACCAGTCTGCCGGAATTGGCGACATCTATTACCAGTGCGCTTAAGGGTGAGCATGATATGGCAGTTGGCAATGTGATTGGTTCCAATATGTTTAATCTGCTGGGAGTCATGGCGCTGCCAGGTTTGATTGCGCCGGGTATGGTGCCCGATGCGGTTTTAGATCGAGATTATCCGCTGATGGTAGGTTTGACGCTGGCGTTTATCCTCATGGCCTATGGTTATCGTGGCCACGGTCGCATCAATCGTATCGAAGGGTTTGTACTGCTAATGGTGTATATAGGCTATCTGTATGTTATATATCTGGAATCAGTTTGATGGGAGGCTTTATGCAGGAAGTATTTACAGTATCTAATGTGAAATGTGGCGGTTGTGTGACAATTATTTGTGATGGGCTGAAGAAGCTGAATGGCATCACAGATGTTGATGCAAAGGTTGAAGGCGGTGTTGTGACGGTTTCAGGTGATACTTTATCCCGTGAAATGCTGGACGCAGAACTGATGCGTTTAGGTTATCCAGTTGTTGAATAGTGTGCCGGAGTTGCGGCTTAAGGCGAAGTGCTTATGACATCAAAAGAGCTTGAAACGCAGCAGCTGATGCATCTCGGTAAAGCTGTTTTGAAAATCGAAGCAGAGGCAGTTTTAGCGCTAGAGGCGCGTATTGATGAGGGCTTTGTTGCCGCTTGTCGTTACATGCTGCAATGTGAAGGACGTATTGTGGTGGTGGGAATGGGCAAGTCAGGTCATATCGGCAGCAAGGTGGCCGCAACCTTTGCCAGTACCGGCGCGCCGGCATTTTTTGTCCATCCCGGTGAAGCCAGTCACGGTGATCTGGGTATGATTACCAGCAAAGATGTTGTGTTGGCGCTGTCGAATTCTGGTGAGACGGATGAAATTCTGACGATCTTGCCGATGATTAAACGCCTCGATGTTCCTTTGATTACGTTAACCGGAAATCCATTGTCGACGATGGCCAAAATGGCCACGATTAATATCGATATTAGTGTGGCTAAAGAAGCCTGTCCGCTGGGCTTGGCACCAACGTCTTCGACTACGGCGACACTGGCAATGGGCGATGCGTTGGCAGTTTCATTATTAGAAGCGCGCGGTTTTACCGCTGAAGATTTTGCACGCTCTCATCCTGGTGGCCGTCTGGGGCGGCGTCTATTGCTGCTGATAGATGAAATTATGCATTCCGGCACGGACATTCCTGTCGTCAGTGAGACAGCTTCGCTGAGCGAAACGTTGGTTGAGATGACAAAAAAAGGTTTGGGTATGACAGCTGTACTGGGCGCTGATGGTCGGCTGGCCGGGGTGTTTACCGATGGTGACTTGCGTCGTGTGCTTGATCGTAAAATAGACGTTCATGAAACCTGCATCAGCGAATTGGTGACACGAAATTGTCGCACAGCCAGGCCGGGCATGCTGGCCGCGGAAGCATTGCAGCTAATGGAAAAACATAAGATTAATGCCCTGCTGGTAGTGACTGATGATGCAGAATTGCTTGGCGCTATCAATATGCATGATATGTTGCGCGCTGGTGTAGTTTAGTTGTGTAGAGCAAAAAAGCCTGCTGGAGAGGAATAAATGGAAAAGATTGCGCAGGATGTTTCAGCACGGGCTGAAAAGATCAGGCTAATTATATTTGATGTAGACGGTGTTTTGACCGATGGCAGTCTTTATTTTGATGCCGATGGTCGTGAGTTTAAGGCGTTTAATTCACGCGATGGTCATGGTATTAAAATGCTGATGGATAGCGGAGTTGAAGTTGCGATTATTTCCGGACGCTCTTCGGTTGCCTTGACACGTCGTGCTGAGGGTTTAGGTATCGAGCATGTATATCAAGGCAAACAGGACAAACTACCCGCTTTCGAGGAATTGATGCAAAAATTGGCTCTGGGTTCCGAGCAGGTTGCTTATGTTGGCGATGACGTGGTGGATTTACCGGTGATGGTGCGTGTTGGTTTGGCGGTGGCTGTGGCCGATGCTCACGAGATGGTTAAGCAGCACAGTCATTGGCAAACGGTGCATGTGGGGGGTAAAGGCGCAGCAAGAGATATCTGTGAGCTAATTATGGACGCGCAAGGTGTTTTACAACAGCGCTTACAGGCATACCTGTGCCGAGATTAGTATCAAAAGATAGATGGGAAATGATCGGATAGTGCGCAGCAAACCGGTAGTCACCACGATTTTTGTGGTTGCAGCGCTGTTGGCCTGGTGGATTTCTAGAGACGAAGATAAACCGCTGTTTAAACTGGATCAATCTTTGCGGCATGACCCGGATTATTTTTTTGAAAATTTTGAAACCACAGTGATGGGTACGGATGGTACACCGCGTTACCGTTTGTTTGCAGATAAGATGTTTCATTACCCTGACACAGATACCGCTACCCTGGACAACCCGAAAATTATTGTTTACATGGAAGGCGCGACATTCTGGGATGTTCGGGCTGAGCACGCATTACTCAAGCAGCAAGAGGGTTTTGTGCAGATGCAGGGTAATGTGATAATGCAACGTAAAGTACCTGGTAGTTTGTCAGATCAAAAAATAGATGTGGAGATCCTCACTTCTGATGTGGATGTGTATACCGAAAAAGAATATATGGAAACAGAGCAGGCGGTGACAATTAATCATCAGATGGGGCGTACACAATCGGTGGGTATGCGTGCCGATCTGGCGCAGCGACGTTTGTTTTTGTTGTCGAGCGTGAGGGGGCGGTATGATCCGGCACAGAATTAGGCGGATTAGAATGCGCGAGAGCCTGATAGTCGTGTTAATGTTTTTGCCCGCCTTGGTTTGGGGCTTGGCAAGTGACCGTGAGCAGCCAATTAATATTCAGGCGGACAGTTTGGAGCTGGATGAAATAAAGGGTGTGAGTCATTATCGTGGTGATGTGCGTTTTGTTCAGGGCAGTGTGGTGCTTGTTTCTGAGTACGTTACGGTATATAGCGAAAACAAACGTGTTACCAAGGTTATTGCAACGGGGTCGCCGACTCATTTTAGTCAACAGTTGGATGGTGAAGACGGGGAAATGCGTGCACGCGCTTCAAGAATTGAATACATCGCCAGTAAAGAGCTCTTACAACTGCACGGCGATGCCTATTTATGGCAGGCTGATAATCAGTTCACAGGTGACCACATAGAGTATGGCCTTAAAGATGAGGTGGTGATGGCGCGCAAGGATGAGGGCGGCGATGAGCGTGTGCGCATTGTGATTCAGCCAGATAAGAACACGGATAATTCACCACCGAAAAATGAGCCTCAGTCACGAAAGTAATGAGCATTATATCCGTCAGCCATATTGCCAAACGTTACCGCAGCAATAATGTTGTTAAAGGCGTATCGTTGCAGGTATCCAGTGGTGAGGTGGTCGGTCTGCTTGGGCCGAATGGCGCAGGAAAAACCACCTGTTTTTATATGATTGTGGGTTTGGTGTCTTCGGATAAAGGCGCTATCAGCCTTGATGAAAGTGATATTACTCGTTTTCCCATGCATGCCAGAGCACGCTTGGGGGTTGGCTATTTGCCTCAGGAAGCATCGATTTTTCGCAAGCTTTCCGTTGCCAATAATCTGCGAGCGATTTTACAAATGCGAACAGATCTTGATAGTCGTGGTCAGGAGCTGCGCATGGATGAATTATTGGATGAGTTGCACATTTCTCATTTGAAAGAAAATATGGGTATGAGTTTGTCGGGTGGTGAGCGCAGGCGGGTGGAGATTGCGCGTGCATTAGCGACTGAGCCGCGTTTTATTTTGCTGGATGAACCCTTTGCCGGTGTCGACCCGATTTCGGTGATTGATATTCAGAGGATAATCAATTACCTCAAGGGAAAAGGCATCGGTGTGCTTATAACGGATCATAATGTAAGAGAAACGCTGGGTATTTGTGATCGAGCTTATATCATGAATGCAGGTGAAGTGATTGCCAGCGGTAATCCTGAAGAAGTGTTGGAGAATCAAAGCGTCAGGGATGTCTACCTTGGCAAAGAATTCAATATGTAATAAAACAGTATTAATCACTGTAATAAGCTTATGTTTGCGCTAATATGGGCGGTATCAGGTAGATGCAGTAGCAAGTAACTATGAAAGACAAATAATAATTATGAAGCAGACTTTACAGCTTCGCATAGGTCAGAGTTTGACCATGACACCGCAATTGCAACAGGCTATTCGCTTGTTGCAATTGTCTTCGCTTGACCTGCAGACTGAGATTCAGCAGGCATTGGACTCTAATCCAATGCTGGAATCCGAGGATGACAGTGCGGACAATCTTGGTGCTGGACAAAAAAAGAATGAAGATGCAAATTCAGCGCAGGACTCAACGCGTAAAGATGAGTTGCCGTCCGCAAGCGATTCTTCTGATACGACGTCGACAGTAGCGGAAGACTCCGCTTCTGAGTTGGGTTCTGATACGCAGCTTGCTGATATGCCGGATGAGCTGGCAGTGGACAGTGTTTGGGAAGATACCTATGACAGTATCTTGCCATCCGGGCCAGCATCCAGCGCAGAGCCAATTGGTTTTGAAAATCAAAGTGGCCCTTCTGAAAATTTACACGATCATTTATTGTGGCAAGTGCAACTGACACCTTTTTCTGAACTGGACATGGCTATTGCCATGGCAATTATTGATGCTATTAATGAGCAGGGTTATTTGACATCTTCGCTGGAAGATATCCGTGCAGCGGTTGCTGTGGATTTCAGTGAAGCAGAGGAAGAGCTTGAGGATGATGAAATAGAAGCGGTATTGCACCGTATTCATAATTTTGATCCGCTGGGTGTGGGTGCGCGCGATTTACGCGAGTGTTTATTGGTGCAATTACAACACCTGCCGGCCGAGACAGAACGGCTGAAACATGCAACAGAATTGATTGACGAACATTTCACTTTATTGGCAAACCGCGATTTTGTGTTGTTGGGGCGGCGCATGAAATTGTCTCAGGATGATTTGGCGCAGGTGATGGTGCTGGTTCAATCCTTGAATCCACGCCCTGGTAATCAGGTTGCAAGCAAACCTGCTGAATATATTATTCCTGATGTGACTGTAAAAAAGGTGAAAGGCGCATGGCGTGTTGAGTTGAATTCAGATGTTGTGCCGCGTGTTCGTGTTAATAATCACTATGCTGGAATGGTTAAGCGCGCTGATAACAGCAGCGATAATACGTATATGAAAAATCAGTTGCAGGAAGCGCGCTGGTTTATCAAGAGTTTGCAAAGCCGCAATGAAACGCTGTTAAAAGTAGCCAGCACCATAGTGCAAAGACAAAGTGATTTTTTAGAATACGGTGATGAATCAATGAAGGCGCTGGTGTTGCATGATGTAGCTGAGACGGTAGGCATGCATGAATCAACAGTGTCTCGAGTGACGACGCGGAAATATATGCATACGCCGCGTGGCGTATTTGAGCTTAAATATTTTTTCTCTAGCCATGTGGCAACAGCGGCAGGCGGTGAGTGTTCAGCTACGGCGATTCGTGCGCTGATTAAAAAAATGATTTCAGAAGAGAATCCGGTGAAGCCGCTTAGCGACAGTAAATTAGCGGATACACTAAAAGAGCAGGGTATTAATGTAGCGCGCAGAACAATCGCTAAATACAGGGAGTCCATAGCCATTCCCTCGTCCAGCGAGCGTAAGCGCTTAGTTTAAATTAAACGAGGTGGTAAAATGCAGATAGATGTATCCGGTCATCATGTAGAGTTGACGTCAGCAATGCGTGATTATGTGACAGGAAAATTAGAAAAATTAGATCGACACTTTGATAACGTTGGTAAGGTGCATGTCGTATTATCAGTTGAAAAATTGGTGCACAAAGCTGAAGCTACCGTACATGTTGCTGGCGGCGATATTTTTGCAGATGCCCGCAATGAAAACATGTATGCCGCGATAGATGCTTTAACGGATAAACTTGACAGGCAGGTTATCAAACATAAGGAAAAACACACAAACCATCATCGTGGTAGTCGTGAAGACAAGGTTTAATATAATTCCTTTGTTAACGAGTTGAGTTATCTAAAAATGAATAAAATAGCAGCGCTATTGGCGGACGCGAGAATTGTTTGCCAGGCAAGTGTTAGCAGTAAAAAACGCGTGCTGGAAAGTCTTAGCAGCATGATCGTCACAGATCATGCTGGGATAACGCAGCACGAGGTATTTGAAAGCCTTTTTTCCAGGGAGCGCCTTGGTAGTACCGGGCTTGGTCATGGCGTGGCGATACCACATGGTCGATCAAAAAATATTACACGTCCGATAGGGGCATTTATGAGATTGAAGCAGGGCATTGATTATGATGCCCTGGATGGTGAGCCAGTCAATTTGGTGTTTGCTTTATTGGTTCCAGATGATTGCACCAATGAACACCTTGAAATTCTTGCAGTGCTGGCTGAAATGTTCAGTGATGGTGAAATTTGTGAACGATTACGTTTGGCAAAATCAGGACGTGAGATTATGTCGGTATTTACATCCTGGCAATCGACACCGATTAATCGGGTTTCTGGAGATTACTGATTTAAAATTTTAATGTGGCACAGTGCTGCATGGAAGTTTTCAAGAGCCTTGTTTTTTTACATTTAGCGAAGGCTATCACTCATATCACTTAAGATGATAACGCCATGACGCCGCTTTCTGTCAATGATCTGTTTGAGCGATATAAAGTAAGGTTGTCCCTTGAGTGGCCTGCTGGCGTGTCGGGTGGAAAACGTTTGATCAATCGTCATTTTAAACAGATCAAGGGTGGCCAGATAGCTGAAAAATTCGCGGGTCATTTGAACCCTAAAAATTCCAGTTATATTCGAGTATTAGGCACGTCTGATCTGCACGACTTGCATCATTCTACTGAGCTGTCATTTGATGCAGCGCTGCTTAAAATGTTTTCTGAAGAGCCGGTATTGGTCATTGTTAGCGATGGCGAAGTGGTTGCGGATGAGCTAAAGCATTTGGCGGACAAACATGAAGTGGCTGTGTTTACGTCTTTATTAAAAAGCGATAAATTAATTAATCATTTGCAATATTTTATCTCCAGTTTACTAGCAGACAAGGTCACGCTGCATGGTGTTTTTATGGATGTAAAAAGCATCGGAGTTTTGATGGTAGGTGACAGCGGCATAGGTAAAAGTGAACTGGCTTTTGAGCTTATCAGTCGCGGCAGTCGCCTTATTGCTGATGATGCCCCCGAGTTTTCGCGTATTGCACCCGATACCATTAATGGCGATTGTCCCCCTGCGCTGGATGGTTTTCTTGAAGTACGCGGGCTTGGCATATTAAATATCAGAGCAATGTTTGGTGATAACGCTATTAAGCAAAATAAATTTTTGCGCTTGATTATTAATCTGAAACTTATCGATGAGGATAACTCCTGGGAGAGCGATCGATTACATGGCAGCATCAAAATGTGCAATGTTCTTGATGTGGATATTCCGGAAATCACCCTGCCTGTGGCGCCCGGCAGAAACACTGCGGTGCTTGTTGAAGGGGCTGCATTGAATCATATTTTACGTTTAAAGGGTTATGATGCAGCGCAAGATTTTATAGATAAGCAGCAACACTTGATTGATAGGGATGCTAAATGAAGCTATTGGTTATCAGTGGGCTGTCCGGCTCCGGAAAAAGTATTGCACTGCAGGCATTGGAAGATTTTGGTTTTTATTGCGTGGATAATTTGCCGGCCAGTTTGTTGCCGAGTTTTTCTGAGCAAATGTCAGATGAATCCAGCAGCACAGATATCACGGAGGTTGCAGTTGGCATCGATGCGCGAAATATTGCTAATGATTTACGCACTTTTCATAGTGTTCTGGAAAACCTTAAAGGATGTCATGTTGAATTCGAAGTTATATTCCTTGAAGCAGACGATGCTGCTTTATTAAAAAGATTCAGTGAGACTAGACGTAAACATCCTCTTACAGGGCAAGGTTTGCCGTTGTCAGAAGCCATTGAAAAAGAAAGGCAGCTGTTAGCACCTATTTCAGTTGCAGCTGATTTGCGCATTGATACGACACACACCAATGTGCATCAATTGCGTAGCGTGATTCTTGATCGCGTAGCAAAAAAAGGTGATTCATTGTTGGCACTACAATTTATTTCCTTTGCTTTTAAAGCCGGCGTGCCTGCCGACGCAGATTTTGTTTTTGATGTTAGATGTCTTCCTAATCCACATTGGGATCCGAAGCTGAGGGCATTCACTGGGCAAGATGCTGCGGTGATTGAATTCCTTGACCAGGAAGAATCGGTGCGCGCGATGTGCCAGGATATTTATGATTTTATCGCCAAATGGTTGGGCAGTTTTAAAGAGCAAAATCGTAGTTATATGACAATTGCGATTGGCTGCACAGGTGGGCAACATCGCTCGGTGTATGTTGCAGAGACATTGGCCGCACGCTTTATAGAATTTAATGAGGATGCGCTTGTTAGGCATCGGGAGTTGCAGTGATGGTGGGTTTGTTGTTGTTGACACACGGGAAGATTGGCCAGGTTATGCTTGATGAAGCAAGTGATTTGCTGAGTGATGGTCTTTTGAGAGCAGATGTTTTAGGTGTAGAGCCGGATGCTGATCCTGATGAGTTAGTGCGACTAGGTGGTAAGTTATGTCGCCAACTTGATGAAGGTGATGGCGTGCTGGTGTTGACGGATATGTATGGCGCCACGCCTTGTAATGTTGCCGTGCGTGTGGGAAAAAGTTATGGTCAGGAGAAGGTAGTTATAGTCTCCGGATTGAATATGCCGATGCTGGTAAGGTTGATGAATTATCCAGCATTAAATTTGGAACAGCTGGCCGAGAAGGCAAAAACGGGTGCTTGTGATGGTATTGTTATTTACAAACAACAGCTGGAAGTGTGACGTTTTATGCGCAGTGAAATTACAATTGTAAACAAGCTTGGTTTGCATGCACGGGCTGCGGTAAAGCTGGTTGAGCTTGCAACAACATTTAATAGTGAGATTGCTCTGGTGCGTGATGGTAAATCAGTAAACGGTAAAAGCATTATGGGCGTAATGATGTTGGCGGCCTCAAAGGGGACGGTGGTTGAGCTTATCGTTGATGGAAGCGACGAGCTTCTAGCGCTGGAGAAAATTAAGGATTTGGTGCGTCAGCGATTTGGAGAGAATGAATAACACTATATTGAGGGTTTAAGCGTAACATGTTTGATTTTCACTACAGGACAATGCCATTTTTTATTGCGAATTCATGCGCGGGCTTTGTCGTGGCTGTAGAGAGGGCTTTGTAGTGGGCTTGATGCTAAAAGGTATCAGCGTGGCCAAGGGTGTTGCGATTGGTAAAGCGGTGCTGTTGAAGCGTGATGATTTTGACATTAAAGAACTCATTGTACCTAAACCACTGCTGTCAGAAGAAGTAGCACGCTACAAATTAGCGTTGAAAAAAACACGCCAGCAGTTGAAAGTAGTACGTAAACGGATTGCCAGCAATGCCCCTGCTGATATCACCGCTTTTGTTGATGCCCATTTGCTGATGCTGAAAGATTCAACCATCAATGAAGGCCCAGTACATTTTATTAAAACGCGTCAATGCAATGCGGAATGGGCATTGAAGTTACAAAAAGGTTTGTTAGTGGATGCTTTTGAGGCGATGGATGATCCCTACCTTAGTGCGCGCAAATATGATGTTCATCAAATTATTTCTCGCATTCAAAGAAACCTCTATGAGCAGCCAGGCATGTCTCAGGACATCCATCAGCGTTGGCTGAATGGAGGTATTGTTGTGTCCGACGATGTGTCGCCGGATGACATTATCATGATGCATCAGCAGGGAGTGGCGGGATTAATCACTGAATTTGGTGGCGCGAATTCACACACAGCGATACTTGCTAGAAGCCTCGGTATGCCAGCAGTAGTCGGCATTCATCATGCGCGGCGTTCACTATTACAAAATGAATTGCTGGTGATTGATGGCCGTCATGGCGTGGTTTATTCTGGACTTGATGCAAGCTCAATTACACATTTTCGGCAACGCCAGCGCGCTGAACAGCATTATCTCAATGAATTACAGAATCTCCGTGAAGAGCCATCTACTAGCGTCGATGGTCAACGGATAGATCTGTTAGGCAATATTGAGTTATTCGAAGATGTGCCTGCGGTTAAACATGTTAATGCGGTAGGTATAGGCCTGTTTCGTACCGAGATGTTGTTTTTGAACCGGGATTGTATGCCCGATGAAGATGAGCAATTTAAACTCTATAAGAAAGTAGTGCGCAGTATGGCGGGCAAGCCCGTGACGATTCGAAGCATTGATTTCGGCGCGGATAAAAATTTGCTTGGTTCAAGCGCTGCGATGCACAGTAATCCTGCGCTTGGTTTACGAGCTATCCGGCTGTGTCTGAAAGACTATGCGTTATTTGTTCCGCAGATTCGAGCGATTTTACGTGCCTCAGCTTTTGGCCCAGTGCGTATGATGATCCCGTTGTTGACGACAGTTTGTGAGTTAACACAGGTGATTCGATTAGTTGATGATGCTAAGCAAAGCCTGCTTGACGAGGGTATAAAGTACGGTGATGATTTTCAATTGGGAGGAATGATCGAGGTGCCGTCTGCGGCTTTAATGGCAGACGAATTTGCCACGCAGCTGGATTTTATGTCAATAGGAACCAATGATCTGATTCAATATACGCTGGCCGTTGACCGTATGGATGATGAGGTGAATTATTTATATGACCCTTTACACCCGGCTGTTCTTAAGTTAATTAGCATGGTTATCAATGCCGGGAAAAAGGCGAATATACCCGTTTCTATGTGCGGTGAAATGGCAGGTGATCCCCGTTATACACAGTTGCTGCTTGGTTTGGGCTTGCGCGAATTCAGCATGTACGCAGCGACGCTGCTTGAAGTAAAACGTATTGTTCTTGCCAGTGATGTGCAGCAATTAACAGAATGGGTGAAAAAAATTCATAGCATGTCCACGGCAGAAGAAATCAGTGAATATATTGATGATTTTCCTGAGGCAGCTGAAGAAAGCGCATCCCCGCAACACAGTTCATTATAGGTCTGCATTGCAATTTTAGGCATGTTTTAATGTCACTGTTAGTGACGAACTATAGTCCCCCTGTTAGTATTATCTAGTTATTGATTTTAGAACGTTGATTCTAAAATGCAGATTAACTGCGCAGGTCATGCGGACACCCGACCATAGCTGCTCGGCGGGAACATTGAATGTCATGAAAGAAAAAGAAAAACTACAAGATCGCTTGCATTATATTGCAGCCGCCCTGGATGCTGGCACATTTTACAATGTCAGGAGCCTGCTCAATGGTTTACATCCTGCAGAAATAGCCCATTTGTTAGAGTCGCTGCCTCGTCAGCAGCGTGAGCTATTGTGGGAATTGGTTGACCCCGATGTTGATGGCGATATTTTGATTCACGTTAATGATGAACTGCGTGCCAGCTTAATTAGGGATATGGCGCCGCAGGAGTTGGTTGCGGCCGCAGAAGGTCTGGAAACCGATGATCTGGCGGATATTCTTAATGATTTTCCAGCCACGGTGATACGTGAAGTTTTGCAATCAATGGATGAGCAGAATCGACATCGACTCGAAGCAGTGCTTTCATATCCGGAAGACACGGCGGGCGGTTTGATGAATACCGATACGGTAACAGTGCGAGCAGATGTCACGCTGGATGTGGTGCAACGCTATTTGCGCTTGCGCGGAACCCTGCCAGAAATGACCGATAACCTTTATGTTGTCGATCGCAACGATACCTATCTCGGGCAATTACCGCTGTCTGTTTTATTGATAGAAGCGCCGTCTGTCAAAGTGATCGAGGCGATGACGATTGAAGTCGAAAGCATCCCTGCGAGCATGCATGCCAATGATGTTGCGAATATCTTTGAGCATCGCGACCTAGTTTCGGCGCCGGTTACCGATGAAAACAATAAATTGCTAGGGCGTATAACCATTGATGACGTGGTCGATGTGATTCGAGATGTAGCGGAACATTCGATGATGAGTATGGCGGGTCTTGATGAACAGGATGATATGTTTGCTCCGGTTTTAGTGAGCGCGCGGCAACGCGGTGTGTGGTTGGGTATTAATCTTTTGACGGCATTGATAGCCTCCTACGTGATTGGTTTGTTCGAGGATACCCTGGATAAATTAGTGGCGCTGGCAGTGTTGATGCCGATTGTTGCCAGCATGGGTGGCATTGCAGGCAGTCAAACCCTGACATTGGTGATTCGTGGCATTGCCCTGGGTCAAATTGGTGGTGCTAATGCGCGCCAGTTACTTGTTAAAGAATTGTCCGTGAGTATTTTGAACGGACTGTTGTGGGCATCGGTTGTCGCTGCGGTGGTTATTCTCTGGTTTGACGATTATCAATTAGGTGCCATTATCGGTGTAGCTATTATTATTAACCTGCTTTGTGCGGCGTTTGCCGGTGCCACGATACCGATGGTGTTGCGACGTTTTGGCGCTGATCCAGCGTTGGGTGGTAGCGTCATGCTGACAACGGTAACCGATGTGGTAGGCTTCATGGTTTTTCTGGGCCTGGCGACACTTTTTCTTCTTTGATGGCGATTTCATAAGCGGCCTGACATGAGTGATGAAAATTTAATTGTTGTTGAAAACCTGTCTCGAAATTATGGAAATATAGAGGCAGTTAGTGATGTCAGCTTTGTTGTGAATCGCGGAGAAGTGTTGGGATTTTTAGGTCCAAATGGCGCGGGAAAATCCACCACAATGAGCATGATTTCCGGAAACCTTGCCCCCGCTGCGGGGCGGATTATGATTGACGGCCTGGATATTCTTGATGATCCGCGGCAGGCGAAAGCGCAAATTGGTTACCTTCCCGAGCAACCGCCTTTATATCGCGAATTAAGCGTAGATGAATATCTGAAATACACTGCCAAGCTGAATCGAATAAATCGTCCAGCTATTAGAGCGGCCGTGGATAAAGCAAAACAGCGTTGTGGGTTGACGGAAGTAGGTGGACGTTTGATCGGTAATTTATCTAAAGGGTTTCAGCAGCGTGTTGGTATTGCCCAAGCGATTATTCACTCGCCAGCGGTGGTCATTCTTGATGAGCCGACTGTCGGTCTTGACCCCATTCAAATCAGAGAAATCCGTACACTGATACGTGATTTGGGGCGTGAACACAGCGTTATTCTTTCGACTCATATCCTGCCGGAAGTACAGATGCTGTGTAATCGCGTGCAAATTATGCATCAGGGGCGTTTGGTGTTGAGTGACAGTATTGAAGGGTTGCAGCGCCGAATGCAGAGTTTGGCATTGGTAGTGGCTTTTCGTAAACCACCTGATGTAGAAGCGCTATTAAACATTGGCGGTGTTCAAGATGTTGAGAGGCTGGACGCGGGTCGCTTTCGTATTTCTTATCTAGCTGAAAATAATCCTGATAAAGCGCTTGTTGAGTCAGCTGTAAATCAGCATTGGGGATTGTCTGAACTTACGCCGGAGAAGATGTCATTGGAGCAAGTGTTTGTTGACATTACGCGTGCTGAATTCGCAACGTCTATCAATGAATCCGAAGCTGAAGCGCTTTAACAAATGGCATCAAAACTATGATTCTTACCATTGCATATAGAGAGTTGCGTAGCCTGTTCATGTCACCACTAGCTTGGGTCATGTTGGCTGTTGTACAGGGCATTCTTGCCTATGTTTTTCTGATGCAGGTTGAGCGGTTTTTACAACTGCAGCCACGTCTTGCAGCAATGGCGGATGCTCCGGGGTTGACGGATATTGTGGTTGCACCATTATTAGGTAATGCCGCGTTTATCTTGTTACTGATAATGCCCTTGTTGACGATGCGTTTGATCAGTGAAGAGCGGCGCAATAAGACACTGAGTCTACTGTTATCGGCACCGTTAAGCATGACAGAAATTATTCTGGGAAAATTTCTTGCGATGATTATCTTTGTTGCGCTGATGGTGTTGTTACTTGCCTTAATGCCGCTTTCTCTTCTGTTAGGTGGTTCGATAGATCTGGGTATGCTGTTGTCTGGGTTGTTGGGTTTGTTTTTATTGGCGAGCAGTTTTGCCGCGTTGGGTTTGTATATGTCCTGTTTGACAGCTCAACCGACCATTGCAGCGATCAGCAGTTTTGGAGCGCTGTTATTATTATGGATTATTGACTGGTCGGGTAGTGCGGGGGCGGCGGCTGATATCAATATAATGGCCTATTTATCGATGATTAGACACTATGAGCCAATGTTGCATGGTGTGTTTAACAGTAGCGATTTTATATATTATTTATTGTTCATCGGTCTGTTCGTGATATTAAGTATTCGTCGTCTGGATGCTGAGCGGTTGCCGCATTGAAGGGGCTTATTTTGTTATGAAGGTTACTGCCACTTCCCGGCGCATCATGCGCGTGCAGAATGGTTTATTTCTGATTCTACTACTATTGATTGTTGGGCTGCTGGCTTGGTTGAGCAGCCGCTACAGCGTTCAATCTGATTGGAGTGCTAATGGCCGCAATACTTTGTCAGCGGCGACAATCAGTTTGCTGAGTAAAATGCCGGAGCCTGTAGCGATTACATCTTATGCGCGTGATACCCCCTTATTACGCAAACATATTTCCAATTTAGTTGCGGGATATCAGCGTCATAAAAGTAATTTGCGTCTTGAATTCCTTAACCCTGATCTTGAGCCTGATCGTGTGCGTGAGCTGCGTATTAGTGTTGAGGGTGAAATGGTGATTCATTATCAGGGGCGAACGCAGCAGCTGCGAGAATTTAACGAGCAAGCTTTGAGTAATGCTCTACAACGTCTTGCGCGCAGCAATGAACGTACGGTTGTATTTTTACAGGGGCATGGAGAGCGCGACCCGCAGGGCGATGCGGCGTATGATTTGTTGGCCTGGACGCGGCAATTATCAGACAAGGGCTTTCAGATTAAAACGCTTAACCTGGCGCAAGACGCTGAAGTACCTGTTGATACAACGTTGCTGGTGATTGCTTCGCCGCAGGTTGAATTGCTGGCGGGTGAAGTTGGAATAATTAATGACTATGTTGCGGCAGGCGGGCATCTGTTGTGGTTGTCTGATCCCGGTAAATTGCAGAGTCTAAAACCGTTGGCTGAGCAGCTTGAAGTGGTGTTCCAGCCGGGTACGATTATTGATCCAAATATTGCACAAATCGGTATGACGCTGTTTGGTACGGACGACCCGCGTATAGCGTTGGTTGTGCAATACGCTGATCACCCGCTGGTTGAAAACTTTGCCATGAATACCTTGTTTCCTGTGGCCGGTAGCTTGGCGATAAAACAGAATTCCCTGTGGCGGCACGATGCATTTTTGAAAACTATGTCAAACAGTTGGGCAGAAACAGAACAGCAAACAGGTCAGATTACTTTTGACATAGAATCTGATTTTGCCGGACCATTAACAATTGCGCTGGCGATAAGCAGGGCGTTACCTGCAATGGAATCTGCAAGTAGCCTATCCGATAAAGTAATTGATGAGCAGCGTATTGTTGTTGTAGCAGACGGTGATTTTTTATCGAATGCTTTTTTAGGTATGGCTGGGAACCAGCAGTTGGCGATGAATATCGCAAATTGGTTAAGCCGTGATGAGCAGTTGATATCGATTCCTGTTAAGACATCTGCCGACACTTCGTTGCAACTCAGTGATACGGAAGCAGCGTTGATAGGCAGTGTGTTTTTATTTGTTTTGCCATTGGGGCTTGTTTTTTCAGGCGTCATCATTTGGCATCGTCGGCGTAAGTGTTAGCTGAATTTTATCGGTTCGAGTAAATGAAGAGTCGAAGCATTTTAAATGTTGTATTGCTATGTGTGGTGCTGGCATTGCTTGCTGTCGTGGCGTTCTCATCTAATGAACAAGATGAGGTGGTAAGTCTGATGGATCTGCGCGCAGGCGCTATTAATGAAATTACCGTTAATCTGCCTTATAAAGAATCTGTCTTGCTAGTACGAAAAGCATCTGGCTGGGAAATTGTAGAGCCCATCGAAGCACAAGCAAATTCTTTTCGTATTGAAATGTTATTGCAACTTGCCGAGGCACGTAGCTATGCGAGTTATTCAGTGCGGCCGCAGGACTTAAAGCGTTATCAGCTGGCTCCGCCATTGGGTAGCATAAAATTTAATGATCAGCATTTTTCCTTTGGAGCGGTTGAGCCACTTAATCGTCGTCGTTACGTACTCAATAATGATACGGTGCAGTTGATTGCAGAACGCTATTATTATCAGGCGATGGTGGCGCTACCAGCATTGCTTGACCCTGCAATTTTACCTTCTGAAAGTGATTTGAAAAAAATTGAATTGCCAGGTTTTTCTGTTATTCGTGATGCTGATAGTGGCTGGAAAATTGATGGCAGTGAGTTGTTGTCGATGGAAGATGTGAATGCACTTGTGCAAAAGTGGCAGCAGGCAAAAGCAACACAGATTACGGCATATAATGACGATGCGAGCGAGGCGGTGATCAAAATACAGTTGTCTGATGGCCGTTTGTTTGAATTCGATTTGCTGCAAACAGATCCTGAATTAATCCTTGGGCGCCGTGATATGGGTATGCGTTATCATCTTGGTGAGCAGTCGGGTTTGCTTGGGTTTTCGCGCAAGCTGGAAAATTGAGATACTCTGGGGTGAATAAACCAGATGCCTGAGTTACCTGAAGTTGAAACTACACGGCGTGGCATTGAACCGCATGTAAAGAATCATTGCGTCGAAGCGGTGGAAATATATTGTAAAAAACTGCGTTACCCTATTCCGCAAAATCTTGCTGCTAAACTTGTTGGAACTTCGTTTGTGGAAGTGGCCAGGCGGGGCAAATATTTGTTACTGATCTCCAGCGCCGGAACGCTGATGATTCATCTTGGCATGTCAGGAAATTTATTGTTGGTGGATGTGGGCGCTGCCATCAACAAGCATGATCACCTGGATATCAGCTTGGAAAATGGCCTGTGTTTGCGCTATCACGATCCGCGTCGCTTCGGCATGGTTTTATGGGTGAGTACGGAATTATGGCGACACCGTTTGCTCAAGACGCTGGGCCCCGAGCCATTGCCTAAATTGTCAGTGAAGCAATTTTCGAATAGGCAAGCGATAGACGTTAAAAGTGCTCAACATTTTACCCGCGATACTTTCAGTGCGGAGTATTTATATCAAAAGTCACGCGGTCGACGTATCAGTGTCAAGCAGTTCATTATGGACAGCCATATTGTGGTCGGCGTTGGAAATATCTATGCCAGTGAAGCGCTGTTCATGGCAGGTATTCATCCCGGCCGTGCGGCGGGGAGGGTAGCGCAGGCGCGTTACCAGTGTTTGGTAGAGGCAATCAAAAAGGTGTTAAGTGATGCGGTTCAAAGTGGCGGCACCACGCTGCGAGATTTTTATCATGGTAAGGATCGGCAGCCTGGGTATTTTCAGCAAAAGCTGAATGTCTATGGTCGACAGAATTTGCCCTGTTCTGTTTGTCAGCATCCGATTAAGTTATTGCGTCAGGGGCAGCGGTCTTCGTTTTATTGTTCTGTTTGTCAGCATTAGTTTTTTAACGGGTGTTTTGCCTGCGGTTGTTTGTTTTCTGAGTTAATCGTAATGATAGCACCGCCCTCTTGCAGTGACAGTGTCTCTGAAATCCCTGATAAATTTGCAAGGTGTCTGCGCAGTCCGGCATTTTGTGGTTGTGCCGGATTAAATATAATGTGTGTTACACCTTTGATGTTTTTCAGAAAAATCTGAGTATCATCGTATTCTGGAGGAAGTGGTATGACAGGTCGTTTAATGGCTAGCATGGTGCGACCGGGCCATTCGCTCATGACCAGAATATCTTCATCGTCGTTATCTTCGAGTTCGATTGCCAGGGTTTGAATTAACAAGTCTTCACTGGAAAGCAAATTGCTGGCGACAGCGTCATGCTGAGCTTTATTGCCCTGCATAAACAGGGTGGTGGTGATGAACAGGATGAGCATCACCAGGCCGCGTTGGCCGAGAAAGCTGTGGCTGCCAAGGCGGCGATTGAAGTTTATCAGCGCCGATGTTGCCAGAAAAAGAATTACGCTAAGTGCGATAAGTGACCATGAGGCATCGGCGCTAAACAGCCCTATGATAAGTGCTAAAAATAATGTACGGCCAAGCAAGTCATTGATCAGCAATTTTCTGTTTATTATTAGCAGGGCGCTCAAAATAGCGAGGCCAAGCAGGCCGATACTCCAATGGTCGAGGCTCGAGGCGGCTGGGCCAAGAAACATTGTTGATAGTGGTGTTAGAGGGTTGCTTAACCACTGCACATCCCAGCCAGTGTGAAGTAATTGTGAAAAAACTATCGCAAGGCTAGCGCCAATATAAATGTGTTTTTGTTGGCGGCCTTCAATTGGATTGCGAAACCATTCCAAAATCAGCGCTAACGGGTAGGCTAATGCCATAGGATGGATGCTGACGGCAATGAGTATGGTTAGCATTTGTGAAAAAAACCACCCGCCCAGCACGCGTTTGCTACGACGATAGGCTTGATCCAGCCATGCCCCTAACCCGAATGTCAGTAACAGATAGGGTGCGGTAGCCAGAGTGTCAACTTGAGATATCAGTAATGGTGATAACAAGAACAGCGCGCTGGCGATAAGCGCAGACTCATCACTATGGTGGCGGCGAGACCAGCGATATAAAAACATGCCGCCGCCAAAGCTGATGATTAGGGTGAAAATTTTTGCTGCTGTGACGCTGCCTGGCCAGTAGATACCGACAGGTACGAAAAGCAGAGAGCGTAAATCCGGCATGCCGAGAACAAAAATAGGATTGATGACGCGATCAACGACAGACCAAACCAGTAACAGTGCGCGTGCGGCTTCTTCTTCAATGGCGAAAGCATCGAAGCGTACCAAACCTGTTGCGATGATTGCAGCGCCCCAAGCTAATAGGGCAATGAGTGCCCAGTACATTGGTGTTATCTTGAATGAGATCTTAGAAAGCATGCGGTTGAATACCCAGAAAAATAACGTGCAAGCATACAGTAATCATGTTTGTGGGTCATCAGTTGATGGTAGAGCATGGTTTGGTGACATGGAAGATAGAGTTAATATCATGAATTATTTGCAGATTACCGCGAAGCGTTTTATTATCTCAACTCAGAGTCTGAGGGCAAAAGAATTGATTGTCTTGCATTCAATGGAAATGTCATGCTATACAGGCGGTAGTTTAAGTGTAGGAATAACGAATACTTTGATTTGTTGGAAAGGAGAACAATTATGATAGGAACAGCTGAAGTTTTGATTTTATACGCAATGTGGTTTCCATTGGCATGGGGTCTTGCGATAGTAATACTTAAGAAGAATTCATAAACCGCACATATACTATATATATAGCAATAACCGAGTATTTAACTTGGTTATGAGTGGAGGGGGATGTTCGTGATTAACGGCGAACTAAAATATTTGTAAAGCTTAATTGTATGAGATTCGCGTTTGTTGACTTGCGGGAAACTCATACGTAATATGTGGTCTCTGTAAGGTGGCGACAAACAAGAAGAATTGGGAGGGGCGATAAATGCGACGTATAACAAAGCTGGCTTCAATTTTAGGAGCTGCAGCCTTGATGGCAACAACAACAGTTTATGCAGCGGCCGATATGGCTAACGGCAAAAAGATTTTTGCCGAGGGCAAAGGTAGTGTTCCTGCCTGTAGTTCCTGCCATGGCGAAAAAGGTATGGGTAATGATATGTTGGGAACGCCTCGCCTCGCGGGTCAGGTTGTTCAGTTTCTAGTTAAACAGCTAGAAGACTTTGCAACTGACAAACGTATGGATACCACCATGTTCGTGATGAATGCGAATGCAAAAGGCTTGAGTGCGCAAGACCGCATTGATGTTGCTTATTATATGAGCAAACAAATGACAAGTTTTGCGGAATCAGCGTCTGAGCCATCAAATCTTGCAGAACTCAAAGAGAATGGCGTAGAAGTTGGTTCGCCATATCTGGGTAAGATTATGGTTAAATACGGTCTGACAGACAGAGATATTCCTGCCTGTAAATCGTGTCATGGTTTTAATGGCCGTGGTGCAGAGCCCGTTTATCCTAAGATCAATGAGCAGAAATATTCCTATCTTGTTTCGCAGTTGAAAAAATGGCGTGATGGTAGTCGAAATAATGATCCGATGTCACAGATGCAAGTTGTTGCTCGTCAACTGACGGATGAAGACATCAATAATGCAGCGGCTTATTTGACGTCAGCCCCACAAACAACACAAGGTAATACGCGTGCGGCAGCAATGCATGAGCCAAAATCGTACGGCTCACATTGATTGAGCATTGAATAAGCGACATTTTTGTCGCAAAGCATTAAGGGGCGGTTAACCGCCCCTTTTTTATGTATAATCTTTTTCTTCATTATTGATATAGACAGGGATTTCAATAAGCAGTATGTCTGAGAAACAAACCTTAAAGCAGGGCGAAAAGATACTTTTCGGCATTGCTATTGCATTCATCATTCTTGCGGTGATCGGTTATGCGGCACTTGAGTATGTGCGCCATAATTCTGAATCTCCCATGTTTGAGAACAAAGTTCATTATAATTTTTCCAAAGCCGGCCTGCGGGGTACCAGCACATTCCGTAAATCTCGCTGTACCGCATGTCACCGAGCGCTTAATAATGGTACCAATATGGGATTGTCGTTGGATGGCGTAGGTTCTTTACGTAGCTTGGAGTGGCTTTATAATTTTCTGCGCTTTCCAGAAAAAACCTATGGTGCAAAAACCCTCGATCATGGTGCTTTTCCAAAAGAGGCTGCCTACGTTGCTGATATTGCAGTGAGCGATTTGCATGATATTGCGACCTTTATTTCTGAGTTAAAAGTCGATCAGGGGTCGTCGTCTGCGCACATGCCACCGAAGGGACGATCAGAATTTATTGACGGCATGGTTGGCACCTTTGCACCGCCAGGCTGGAAGGATAAGTATCAGGATGTACGTGAAAAACCATCCAACGATAAGCCAAATACAACAGATGAGAGTACTTTAGAGAAGGAGGTGGCGGAGTGAATGTCAGTGATCCGTGGAATCAGGATAAGGTCTATACTCAATATGTGTTGTGGTTTGTTTATGCCTGTATTATCTACAGCATAATTGGTTTTTCATGGGGCGCGTTGATGGGCGGCATTGCCGAGTTTCGTTATTTTGTCGATCACCGTCTTCATGGTAATTTAATTGTCCGAGCACATACTCATATTAATCTATTAGGTTGGGTAGAAATGGCTATCTTCGCGTCAATTTATTATATTATTCCGCGCATGGTGGCACGCCCTCTTTATAGTATTGCCTTGTTAAAGGTGCATTTTTGGCTGCATAATTTTGGTTTGATAGGTATGGTGGTGCTTTTTACTGCTGCGGGCGTTATCGGTGGTGTAGCAAGTGAAACCATGATGCCTGATGAAGTTGAAAAATTAGTGAAGCCCTTTTTAGCAGCCATGGGTGTTTTTGGCACTCTGGTTTTGTTGGCTAATTTGATTTGGGGCTACAATATTTTTCGCACCTGCGCTGGGTGGAATAAGGAGCGATAAGATGATGCGCTTAATCCTACTATTATCGATATTTAGTTTTTTGCTTGGCTGTCAGACTGACCCGGCTGCAAAACTGGGTACAAAAGTGCCGTCAATTAAAACCAAAACGCTGGCAGACGTAGATGGGGATTTGAGCAGGATTACGACGTACCGCTATCCCGATGAGCGCATGTATCAATATTCGATTGATGAAGCGCTGACAGAAGGCAAATTGATTGTTTTGGAGTTTGCCACGCCAGGCCACTGTACGGTGTGTGATAAGCAGCTTCAGATGCTTAAAGCGCTGTTGGAAAAGTATGAGCCTGATGTATTGTTTTTGCATATGGATCAGTATCAGAATCCTGAGGCATTCAGGGCGTTTAAAGTGCTTGGAGATCCGTGGACCTTCATTATTGACGATAAACAAATTGTGAAGTTTAAGCGCGCCGGACGACTTCTTTATGGCGAGTTGGATATTGCAATCGGTGAAGCCCTTGCAGACATGGCGGCTGATCGTGTCTGACGTTAAAAAATATTCGCTGATAAAAGATCGTAAAGGTTTGATTTGGGATGCATTGCTATATGTGCCTACAGTCATAGCGCTGCTCTCAATTGGCATTAAGTTTTGGTATGGACCCAATCAAAACTGGGCTTATGTGCTGTTTTTTATGTCCAGCTTCTTTTTTATAGTGGGCGCCAATAGAATATTGTCGTCACGTCTAATGTTACTACCGAATTCACCTGTGGGGCTGGAAGTGGGTAAGTCTCAAGTGTCAGTTCAATTAAAGAGTGAGCGAAAGGTGGATCTCATCAAGAATGTTAAATTCTTTCCTGATTATGCAGGTAAATCATTTGGTCTGACGGGAATGGATCTTGCTGGCAAGCGCCGCCAGTTTGTTTTACATCGCGGCCAATTTGATAGTGAAGGCGAATTCAAAGATTTGCGTGCATTGCTAAACATCTATAAATAAATATAGCGCTAAATTTAATTCACCGAGCAGCTTACCGCATTGCTTTCCTGCGTTTAACTACATCGTAAACCATATAGCCTATAACCGCGCTGCCTATTAAGGTGGTAATGGCGATCAGCAGGTTTTCAGTTTGCTCGCTGACTATGCCGCCAACAAACATGTGAACTGAATAGCCTAAAACGATCAGTGAAGAGATGCCGGCGATGCCGTATAAAATGATTTCTTTGATCATGGCTTGTCAAATTTTTGTCGTTTGTAAAGTTAGATTTTAGAGAAAGATCGCAAAAAACAGCTTCAATGTAAAGTTGCATTAAGAGTTTGATGTGCTACGTAAAACTTGATGATTTAAGTCAGGTTAATTAAGTGTTATTAATACTTGACGCACATAACACGGTATGTGAATATCTGACGACACAGAAAACTTCCCCGTTTTTTGAAGTTGGGGAAGCGCATCAAGCGACTTGATTTAGATATGGGGCGAAGTAGTTTAGTTTTCAAGTCTATGTGTTCCTGTTTTGATGCAAGCGTGAAAATAAAAAGTATCATTTTATAAAAGTGGTTAAGTGGAGGTTCTGATGGAAAACAAACTATCCTATTCGAGGACATTC
>Ga0316208_1000422_pt1 | contig 53286 bp, 45 predicted proteins | sample 3monopyrite_MG_FD_204944 | JGI IMG/M metagenome (GOLD analysis project Ga0316208, IMG submission 204944) | Microbial mat bacterial communities from mineral coupon in-situ incubated in ocean water Damariscotta River, Maine, United States -... | ecosystem: Environmental > Aquatic > Marine >... | reverse complement strand
AGACAGGTTTTTGCCTAATTTGAGGCGAATAGCACTGCTATTTAACGAGAATTAGGTGAAAAACTGTCCAATTTCAACTTTTTCGCAGTAAATTTCTATTCTCGGACAAGCTCCTAGCTTTTTCGTTGTTGAACCATAAGTTTTTGTTGTTCAAGTTCAGTTGTATCCCAGCCGTAATTTTTTGCTTGTTTAATGGCTGTTTTTAATTTTGACAATGCTTGCTTATGCTTTTCTGCTTTGTCGTCAATCAGTGCACTGATTTGATACCATTGGATTGTTTTATAGCCTTCTTTTGCATAGTTTTTAATATAATCTTTGGCGACTTCTATTTGTTCTTTACTTGGGCTTTTTTTATAAGCAATCTCTTTTGCATAATTTAACTGAGCAATACTCAAGCCATTTTTGGCCGCTTGTTGCAACCAGTAGATAGGAGGCTCATTTGTAGGGTTTATCACTGTTTTATTTTGTAACATTTGATAGGCCATGTATTGCGCATAAGCATTGCCCATTTGAGCAGAAAGCATTATCCAATCCAAACCTTTTTGTTTTTCTACTTTGCAGTCTTTGCCATAATAAATATTTCTGCCCAAACGGTATTGGGCATCGGCTATTCCTTCTTGTGATGCATTGAATAGCCACTGATTAATTTGTTCGCTATCGACGTCTTTGGTCAACAAATACCTGTCTTGTATTGCTGCATATTGGTACTGAGAAATAACATCACCTTGATGAGCCTTCGCTTTAATTTTATCAAGGAACATTTTTTGTTTTACCGAAATTTCCTGAGGCTTGCCTTTTAATTTAAAATCAATTCTTTGAAAGGCCGCAATTGGTTCGTTAACATTAACAGCTTGTCCGTTCTCTTCAAAATGAAAGACCATACGTTCTACGGATTTTATCGCTTCCTTATCAAAGCCTTTGTTCGGAAAACTTTCCACAACTTGAATGTCCCTTACAGAATTATCAGGATACAAATTAAACAACAACTTCACCCAGCCATGAATGCCTGAAGCAGCTAAATTACGCGGGTATTGAGGAGGGAATTTCTTATCCAGTACAACTGAGAATGCTCTTTTAACTTTGCCTTTTATACGGCTTGTATTAATTGGTCCTAATATGATCTTGCTTTTTTCAAAGGCATATTTAGAAATTTCATTTTCGTACAACACATTTGCTTGTTTTTTTTCTGGCTCGGACAGTTCGCTTGATAAAATATTTTTAAATTTGCTATATTCTTCTCTGGATACTAGTTTTGACCAAGCATAGGCTTCTACTAAATTTTTTTCCGTTCCCTGACCCTTAGCTAACATCACCGCAACATTGAATTGCGATTTGATATTGCCTAATTTTGCTAATTTGTGAAATTCTTTATAGGCAGCTTTAAAATTGCCTTGATCGTAATTTTTTTGCGCCTCTATAAAATCAGCATGAGCTGTAGGAAGAATAAGGATAAATGTTAGGATAAAAAGAGTTTTCATGGTCAATATTCCAGTGTATGTTGGCCTTTTATTATAAACCAACACATGAGCGGATGTAAATTGTAATGTTCTGTATCAACAACATGATATTAAATTCTATTTGACACTCCATTTGGGTTGTGGACATGGTTCCACCAAACATTTTAGAACTCTTTGATTGTTGAGAACTCTGAAAAATTCATTGAATTTATACCAATTATTGGTATAATTTTATACATTCAATCATTTTTGACACTATTATGGCTAAAAATACAAGTATTACACTAGGTGAACATTTTGAATCTTTCATCAATTCACAATTAAACACTGGACGATTTCACTCCACCAGTGAAGTTATTCGTGCAGGTTTACGGTTATTAGAAAACAATGAAAGTAAGTTAAAAGCCCTGCGTGAACATTTAGCCATAAGTGAAGCACAAGCCGACAAAGGAGAATTTGCAAAATACAGCTTAAATGGTTTGATAGCAGAAATGGATGCTGAATACGATGCCAATTACAAAATTTAAACTAACTCCTGCGGCCTTAAATGATTTAAAAGAAATCGCCAGATATACCCAAAACAAATGGGGTAAGAAAAAAAGGAATGTTTATTTAGCTGCTTTAGATAAGCGATTTACTTGGTTGTCTCAAAATCCTGATGTTGGTTTTTCAAGAGATGATATAAAATCTGAATATTTAAGCTATCCTGAAGGTAAACATATAATTTTCTACCGCAAACAAAAAACCTGTATTGAAATTCTTAGTGTTCTGCATCAAAACATGGATTATGAATTGCATTTATAGCGAGTAATTAAATGAAAAAAATAAAACTAATCAGACCCAAATCCCGATATAGAAATCACGATGCTAGCACAAGCCCTTAATTATACCTAAGAAATTCTAAAAAGCCTCATCACCACTCTATCTTAACGAGAATCAGGGGAAAAAGCACCAAATCCAGCTTTTCTACAGTAGATATTCTATACCTATTGTTTTGACATACCCAATGAAATACCTGCCTACGCAGGTATCATAGCGAATACTTCTATGTACTCCTCTGCACTTTCTTTGCACCCTTTGCGTTACTTCTTTTTACTCCCCATAAGGCGTCCATATATTTTTCACATCAGTGGCTTGGTTTAAAAATTCTTTGCCTTGGCTTTGGGCATTATCAAACCAGTCTCTAGCCTTGCCGTAATTAACCCATGTGCGTTTGAGGTTTGCAGCAGAGGCTTTTTCGACCATGGTTGAGCCTTTTGCATCGCCAAAATACCAAACAGATTCCACTTCGTAATGATCGGCTAAAGTTTGGGCCAATTCGTTTTTATCTCCGGTGATGATATTCACCACGCCCGCAGGAAGATCCGAAGTTTCTAGGATTTGATAAAACTCAAGAGCGACTAAGCCTCTGTTTTGGGCAGGAATCATCACCACACGATTGCCCATAGAGATGCTTGCCGCTAGCAGAGAAACAAATCCCAACAAAGGATTCTCATCAGGACAAACAATCCCCATTATGCCATTGGCCTCAGGCATAGCCAGAACCACACCTCGAACGGGAACGGTATGCACTTGGCCATCAAATTTATCGGCCATTGCCGCATAATAAAACAATCGCTCGATACTGCTTTCGACTTCTTTTTGTGCTTCTTTTTCGCTCATTCCTGTGAGAGCTTGCACACTTTTGCAGAATTCTTCACTGCGCAAACTTAAGTTTTCTGCGATAAAATACAGCACTTGAGCACGATTATGTGCTGTGGTATTGGTCCAGGCTGTGGCTTTACGGGCAGCTTCTACGGCATTACGAATGTCTTTGCGATTGCCTTGACCGATATGAGCTATCAGTTCTCCTTGGCTGGAAACAACAGCTTGTGAATAGCCTCCATCGGGACGTGCTTGTTTGCCACCAATGTAAAATTTTGGGGTTCTATCGACGATGGCCTTTGAGTTTTGACTTTTAAGTTCAAAGATTTCTTGTGGTTTGTTTAGCTTTAATTGCCCATCACATTTGGGCTTAAGATAGGCATACATGCCTTCTATGCCACCTTCGCGACCAAAACCTGATTCTTTTTTACCACCAAATCCAGCAGCGGCATCAAATTGATTGGTGCAGTTAATCCACACCACTCCAGCGATAACTTTGGGAGCGACATCCAAAGCCAAGTTGATGTTTTCACTCCATACACTGCAAGCGAGACCATAACGAACATTATTGGCTAATGCGACCGCCTCTGAAGGTGTTCGAAAGGTCATGGAGACCAATACAGGACCAAAAATTTCTTCTTGGGCAACATAATGTGCGGTATCCACCTCAGTTAACAATGTAGGCGGATAGAAACAGCCGCATTCTGGCATACTTATATCTGGTTGGTACAATTCTGCGCCTTCGGCTACGCCTTTTTTGACCAACAATGCAATACGTTCTTGTTGGCTGGGATCCACAATCGCTCCAATATCTATGGACTTGTCCAAAGGGTCTCCAATACGCAATTTACTCATGCGATCTTTGAGTTTTTCATGAAATCTATCGGCGATACTTTCTTGCACTAATAAGCGTGAGCCCGCGCAGCACACCTGTCCTTGATTGAACCAAATAGCATCGATAATTCCTTCGATAGCAGAATCGACATCGGCATCATCAAAGACGATAAAGGCGGATTTTCCGCCCAATTCTAATGTGAGTTTTTTGCCCGTTCCTGCTGTTTGCTGACGAATCAAGCGTCCTACAGCAGTGGAACCGGTAAATGCAATTTTATGAACATCAGGATGATTGACAATTTCTGTGCCTGTTTTTCCATCTCCAGTCACAATATTGACCACACCATTAGGCAAGCCTGCTTGTTGGCAGATTTCTGCAAACAGCAATGCTGTCAACGAGGTATATTCAGCGGGCTTGAGTACTACAGTATTGCCTGCGGCCAATGCTGGTGCAATTTTCCAAGCCATCATCAGCAAAGGAAAATTCCACGGTATGATTTGTCCAGCCACTCCTATGGCTTGGTATTTATCCAGCTTTTCATCCAGTAATTGCGCCCAACCCGCATGGTGATAAAAATGACGAATCACCAAGGGTACATCGACATCACGACTTTCACGAATCGGTTTGCCATTGTCCAGACTCTCTAACACTGCAAACAAGCGCGCGTGTTTTTGCACTAACCTAGCTATAGCATAAAGGTATTTTGCTCGTTGGAATCCACTCAGCTTGGCCCAAGAAACTTGTGCTTGATTGGCCGCTTTCACCGCTTTATCAACATTGGCTTTGCTGGCTTGAGTGATTTTTGCTAGTTTTTTTCCTGTCGCTGGATTAATGGTGTCAAAATACTGGGCTTTTTTATCCTGTTCAAATTCACCATCGATAAACAGTCCAAACTTTTTATCATGATCTTTGATCCATTGCATGGCCTTGTCTGTGCTCTCTGGAGCTACTCCGTAGTCCATTGTTTCTAGTATGTTCATAATGTTCATTTTGTATCTCTTTTACTTTTGTTTTCTAATCATTCATGGATTTAGAAATGTTTTTGAGAGTGCTTGTCATTGATATGCATAGGAAACTAGAAAAAAATGTAGTTACTAAATTGGTAATACGTCTTTTTTCTGGTTTTCTAGGCATATTAAGAACGCGTACTATCATCCCATTGCATGCCTGAAACTGGCAGAATATCTACCCGTTACATGGTGTTCTAATTGCCGTTCAATATCGCCTAGCAGGCTTGAGGCTCCAAATCGAAACAATTCGGGTTCTAACCAATCACGTCCTAGTTCTTCTTTCATTAAAATCAAATAGAGTAAAGAATCTTTAGCTGTACTGATGCCACCGGCTGGTTTGTAACCGATTTTATAGCCTGTGCGTTGGTAATATTCGCGAATTTGTCTGACCATAACCAAACTGACTGGCAAGGTTGCATTGACTGATTCTTTGCCCGTGGATGTTTTGATAAAATCGGCTCCTGCCATCATGCACACCATTGAGGCTTTGGCGACATTCCTAAAGGTTGCTAAGTCGCCTGTTGCTAGTATTGTTTTTAAATGGGCATCTCCACAGGCTTTACGGTATTGTTTTACCTCGTCGTATAATTTTTGCCAATCTTGCGCAAAAACCAAGCGGCGAGAAATCACAATATCAATTTCAGTTGCTCCTGCGGAAACTGACCGCTTGATTTCTTCTACACGCATATCAAATGGCGTAAGACCTGCTGGAAAACCCGTAGATACAGCAGCGAGTTCCACACCACTTCCCTTTAAAAAGCCACTAGCGGCCTCTAACATTTCGTGGTAAACACAGACTGCGCCTGTTGTGATATTAAGTTTTTCCACTCCTAAAGCTGTAAGAATATCCTGACGCACAGGTGATTTGGCTTTGTTGCACAAGCGCTTAACACGGCGTGTTGTATCGTCTCCTGCCAGTGTTGTTAAATCTATACAGCTGAGTGCCTTTAGCAGCCATGCTGCTTGGTGCTGTTTTTTTATAGAACGACGACCGCTGTAGGATTTGGCTCGGCGCTCTACGGCTGAAGTGTTGACTTGAATGCCTTCGACCCAATCAAGATTGAGTGGTAGGCCTGGATTTCTTTTTATTTTACTCATAAATTTTACCGTTTTCTTATTTGTCATTCTCGAGAAATCGAGAATCCAGTTTCATCTCACACTCTGGATTACCCGCATTGGCGAGGATGACACATTATAATATTTGTTTCGCTGACTCTTCACTGATAATTAAATCAGTAATGGTATCCGTCTGTAAAGCTGCTAATGTTGCCAGACCTTTTTGTTGGCCACCAACAATGGCGATGACTTGCTTGCCTTTAATGTCTTCGCTTGACAAGCCCAATGACAGTTGATTATTTTTTGATTTTATTTTTTCACCACTGTTGTTTAAAAAAGCTCCCATAAAATCACCAACAGCCTGCTTTCTTATCATGGTTTGCCATATGCTTTCTTCGATTAATCCCGTTTCATGCACATGCGCATTGCTTTGGATAGAGCCTATGCCCACAATAAATATCTCTGCAGTTTTAGCAAAATCCAACATTTGACTGACACTTTGCTGTGACAATAGCATCTTTTTTTCTTGTGGGTCTTTGGCCATATAAGGCACTGGCAAAAAATAAGCTTCGGAGTTTGTACGTTCGGCAATGCGATGAATAACATCGTAAGGATTGGTAGAAAATTTTCGTGTTAAGCCGCCTGAGACGGATGCAAACTTTAAATTTTTGGTTTTGACATGCGGCAGATGCTCGACTACAGAAGACAAAGTCCTGCCTTTACCAATTCCAATCACAGCGTTTTGGGTGTTTTTAAATAACGGATAAAGGAAAGCGGCACCCACTGTTCCAATAGCATTAAATTCGTCCATGTCTGCATCAATAGTTGGAACAACTGTACAGGAGTTCAAATTAAAAGTATTGATAATTTTTTCTTCTAACTCAACACACTCAACAATTTCGCCCTCAATAAATATTTTTACCACATTATGGGCGTGAGCATAGGCAATTAAGCGATGGGCTTTTGCAGAAGAAACATTCAAACGCTTGGCGACTTCCGTTTGCGTATAGCCGCCTACATAAGAAAGCCATGCGGCTTTAGTTGCTAAATTGAGTTGAGTTGTTGGCATAAATTAATACTTACGAGTCATATTCATATCTAAGAATGATTGGGATGAAACTCCACATTGAGCTAGTTTTTTCTATTAAATTTGACCAAATAGTCACTCTATTGGGTGAATTTAATAGGAGAAAATAGCCGATGTGGGTTTTATTCCCACCATTTTTAGTTATGAATATGACTCTTAAAGTTTTTGAAAAATATTTCATTGGGTGAAATATATTTCAAAAGAACTAAAAATTCAAGCTTAAAAGTGCTTTTGCAGTGCAATAGTTTGGATATGCAAATATGACAAGCAAAAAAAAACCAGTACCACCGGGAGGTGATACTGGTTTAACGCACAACCGTGGAGTTGTGCAATCCCACTAAAATAGCTACAGTCTAGGCTTTGACCAGACCTAAGTCGTAGCTTTTACCCACGAGCTTTCATTATAGACACTTTTTTGAAAAATCCATGTGAAGTTTCGCACAACAGGCCTTTGAAATGTAAAGAAATGTTACAACGAGGTTTTTTAAGCAAAAAAGGCTTGTTTTACACTTTTATTCTTCTGAATTCCTCGTTGTCTTGGCTTAAACGCGCACTCTATGTCAACTGGATTACCACTTTCGTGGAAATGTGCTAGGAGCTTGTCCGAGAATAGAAAATCTATTACAGAAAAGCTGGATTTGTGCTATTTTCCGCTTTTTCTCGTCAAATAGAGCGACTATTCTCCTCAAAAAAGCGAAAAATCGCCCTAAATCCCGCTTTCCTTCATTTCGATTTCTATTCTCGGACAAGCTCCTAGACATTACGTTTTATTTATCATCGAGAAGACCTATACGTTTCGCTCGTTTTTGCCAATTTTCTCTAGCCAGTTGTTGCATGTCAGGATTTGTATCACTTTCATCCATTATTTCTAAACCCAATAGTGTTTCAATCACATCTTCCATAGTGACCAATCCAGCCACTGAGCCGTACTCATCGATAACCAAAGCAACATGCTCTTTGCTTTGAATAAATTTTTCAAACAAATTGGGTATAGGCAGACCTGCAATCACAACGAGTATTTTACGCTTTAAATCTGCAAGGAGCATCTTGTCATTATCTTCTGCTACATTTTTATAGACATCGTCTTTTAAAACATAACCTGTAACATCATCACTGTCCTCTTTGTAAATAGGTATTCTGGAAAATTGCAGGTCTTTATTCTCAACAAAAAAATCTTTTACGTTTTGTTGCTCTGACGCCATTTTAATCACCGTGCGTGGTGTCATGATGTCTTTGGCCACAATAGTCTTAAAGTTCAATAGGTTTTTAATGACCTTAGATTCCGACTCTTCGAAGATGCCTTCTTCATGAGCGATATCCGTCATGGCATGAAAGTCTTCCCTGCTCAACATGCTTTGACCGTGCTTGTTTTTGCCAAAAAGCTTTGTGAATAATTGCAACACCCAGATAATCCCCGTCCATTTGCAGAGAAAAATCATCAGAGTTAATATTCTTGCAGAAATTCCTGCCAACTCCTTCCAATAAGTTGCTCCAATGGTCTTTGGGATAATTTCTGAGACGACTAAAATCAAGGCCGTCATAACCGCAGAAACTATCCCAACGATATTAGTGCCAGAACCAAATGCTTTTTCAGCCTGCACGCCAACCAAAATCGCGCCGACCGTGTGAGCAATCGTGTTTATCGTCAGTATTGCTATGAGCGGCTTGTCCACATCCTTTTTGAGTTGCTCTAAAACAAGTGCGTATGTATGACCTTCTTTTTTCTTAATCGAAGTAAATGTTGGAGTGACGCTGAGTAAAACCGCCTCAAGAATTGAGCATAAAAAAGAAAAGAAGATTGAAGTTGTGGCAATCAGGATTAATAATGTCATTTAATTATAGTAGAGGCCTTTGCATAATTATGTGGCGAAAGAAAAAATAGAGATTGTTACCAGATTGAGCCAAAAATTGAAGGTAATAGCCCGCTATTGGCGAAATTTTTGGCAAAAAGCTGGTGTAGTAATCATTTTTTATTCGTCACACTAATTATGCAAAGGTCTCTTGTATGTATTTTGGTAGTCTATTTTACTCCAGAACACTATCACTTTCAATCATTGTGACGATTCACCATCACTCAAGCTAAGAGCTGTGTTTGCTCATTTTCTTTAGTAAAACTTGTTTGAGCAAGATAGTGTTAAGCATTTTAAACATTGTTATAGCCAAGATCTCAAGCGAGCCTTTCACTGAATAATAGGAGCAAATACCGCTCTGTTAAATAGTTACCATTCATTAATGAAATAAAACACAGCGAGCTGATTGACAAATTAACGGCTAAAGTCTATAAGTTCAAAATTAAAGCCATGTTACAAACCCAGATATAAAAAAACCGATGATAGCTCTTACTAGCCAAAATTTTAGAATGCCATACAATGCTGTTTAATTCTCTCACTTTTGTTTTGTTTTTTAGTGTTATTGTCATGGTGCATTACTCGCCCCTAGCCTGGCGCTACAAGAAAACAAGTTTATTAGCTGGCAGCTATCTCTTTTATGCTGCTTGGAATCCGCCATTCGTGCTCTTGCTTTTGTTGTCCACCCTAGTGGATTGGCATTTGGCTCAAAAAATTCACAGCAGTTCATCAAACAGCCGACGAAAAAAATGGTTGTGGCTGAGCCTTTCCTTCAACTTAGGTTTGTTAGTTCTGTTCAAATACAGTGGTTTTTTGTTAGAAAATTTTCAAGCCCTGTTAAGTTTGTTCAATATAGCGGTAGCATTTAAAGACCCTGGTTTTATTTTACCTATGGGCATTTCTTTTTATACTTTTCAGACCTTGTCCTATACTTTGGATGTTTACTTTAAAAAACTAAAGCCTCACTCTAGTTTTAGGGATTATGCTTTGTTTGTTAGTTTTTTCCCGCAATTGGTCGCAGGACCTATTGTGCGTGCCAAAGATTTTTTACCTCAACTAAAAAAACAAAACTGGATAAGCTTCATTGCCTTTTCCTTAGGAATTAGTCTTTTTATCCTAGGCTTGTTTGAAAAAACGGTTTTGGCTGATGCTTTTTTCGCTCCTATGGTTGATACGGTGTTTAATAGCTCCAGTGCTCCAGACCAATTGTCTTCTTGGTTGGCCGCTGGATTTTTTTATGCGCAGATATTTTGTGATTTTGCTGGATATTCTTTGTGTGCTATTGGTTGCGCCTTATGTCTGGGCTTCAAACTTCCCCTAAATTTTAGATCGCCCATGGCTGCTATTGGATTTTCAGATTTTTGGCAACGCTGGCATATCTCTTTGTCTTCGTGGTTGCGTGATTATTTGTATATTCCCTTGGGTGGCAACCGCTTGGGTTCTTTCGCAACTTTTCGGAATCTAATGATTACCATGTTACTTGGCGGATTATGGCACGGTGCTGCGTGGACTTTTCTGTTCTGGGGTTTGTTGCATGGGCTTTATTTGGTTCTAGAACGCGGCGTGAAACAACTCAACTTTAGCGAAAGATTGAAACACTCTTATTTCACTCAAACCTTGATGATGGTGCTCACCTTTCTACTGGTGATGCTAGCCTTTGTTTTCTTTCGCGCCAACTCCATGCAACAGGCCTTGATGATTATTACAGCAATGTTCACATCAAGTGAGGGGACGGCCTTGTTGTCATGGAAGCTCTGGACACAAATTGTTGTCGCTGCCTTTATTGGCTTAATCAGCTTACAAATACTCTTTAAAAACAAAAGACTAACGGACATATTAAGTGCTTTACCGATACCTGCAAGAGCCCTGTTTTTGTCTTTTTGCCTTATTCTTATTGCTATTTCATCAGGAAACTCAGATGCCTTCATCTATTTTCAATTCTAAAACTTCTTGGCTATGGACATGGTTGCTGGTGCTGCTTATCTGTGCAACAAGTCTCTATAGCTATGAGAAGTTTCTGCAAAAAAAAGGTTTCATCGCCTCCATAGAACAGAACAAGGACTTGTGGTCTTGGTACCGTTCTTCGCTTGGAAAACACAAAAAAGAACTGGTGATTTTAGGTGCCTCTCGCAGTCAATTAGACCTCAATATTCCCTACCTAAAAAACAAGTTAAACGACTATCACATTACACAATTGAGTATCAATGGTCATTATCCCCTGTATTCTTTGCAGTCTCTGGCACAAGATGAAAACTTTAAAGGCACTGTTCTTCTGTCACTCAATGCTCAGGCTTTGGAAGATTTTTATTTTGACATGCAAAAACCACACAACCAGTATTATAAAAACAAGGCCAGTTACTACAAATCATTAGATGCTTACATTCAGGCCTTTTTGCAATCAAAATTTCGCTTTTTACATCCGCTGTTAGGTTTGCAGGATTTGCTGAATTTTTATGAGGCCAATCATCGTTTTATCGATGTTTTTTATGTCAGTAACAAGCTCGATCAATCGGTTTTTGCCGATTATTCAAAAACCAACACACAAGCTTTGCTCAAGCACTTTGTCAGCGAAAAAGAAAAGAATTATCGCGACAAAAAACCAACTCCACCAGGCCAATGGTTAAAAAACGTCAAAAAGCTACAGACTTTAGTCAAAAAAATTGAAAACCGCGGAGGGAAAGTCATTGCTGTTCGTTTTCCTACAGACAAAGACCATTGGCAATTGGATGAACAATATTATCCGCGTTCTCAGTACTGGGACAAAATTACAGGCCTGACTAAATTCCACTTTAAGGACATCGCTGGATTAGAACAATTTGATTTGCCCGACAGCTCGCATTTGGATGAAAAAGACAGTGAAGATTTTACTGAAATCCTTATTGAAGAGATTTTTTCTGGTTTAGTTTTTTCTAGAAACTCTTAATCTCCCCAAGGTGTTCGCAACAATTCTTCCATCGAATTATTGGCTTGGGCGGAAAGTTTTTTCAACAGCCTTTGCGATTGAATTAAACTCTCCAAGTATTTATCTGTTTGGAAGTGACTCATAGATCCTTGCAGATTTTCTTGTTCATTCTTAATCTTTGCTGTTATTGCAACAAAACTTTCTTTTATTTCATCTAATAAAGTCTTTGCCATTTTTATTCTCCGGACCTTTGCATAATTATGTGGCGAAAGAAAAAAATGTTGCCAGATTGCGCCAAAAATTGAAGGTTATAAGCCACTATTGGCGAAATTTTTGGCAAAAGCTAGTGTAGTAATCATTTTTTATTCGTCATACGAATTATACAATGGTCTTTCTCCTTTTGTCTCAAAAATTTAGGCGCTGTTACTCCCAAAACCAGTGTAAAACCTTAGCTGAATACAGTATTTTATCTGAAGCGATGGCATAAAAGCTTAAGGCAAGAACAGCGTGTGAAATAGCTAAGGGTATCACGCGTTTAAAAGTTAGCCAAGCCATAGCCCAGAAAAACCCAGCACTAAAGGTCAATAAAAACAGGCTCACAGAAGGCAAATGCAGCAAGGAAAAAACCAAAGCCGCCATTAAACTTGCGGTTATTTTATCTTTAGAACGGGCATAAAAAACTTTTTCTGCCAAAACATATCCCAAAAACAATTGCTGTATAACAGCCCAAATAAAATAAAAATGCAGGTTTTTATAAGCAACCAAGCTAATAGGATGCCAAGCCAGTAAGGCGATTAAAATGACAAAACTCGGAAACAAGATCAAGCCATAAGCTTGGCTCGTTTTGTAGTGCTTGATATTTTTGAAAATTTTTACCAAAGAACAAGAACGGTTAATGATAACAGCCAACAGCATCATCAAAACAACAAAACCATACAAGACTACATTGAATATACCGATAGTAGTATAGTTTTGGTTGACTTTATGAGGCCCACTGCTGAGCTTATTCCATGGAAGCCATGTTTTTACTGTTAAAATACTACCAGGAAACTGCAACTGCATCTGTCTTTTTAACCACATATAAGTCGAAGGCAAAGGGCAAGTTTCTGAAACATTGAATACATTAACATTTTGCAATAAAGGAGACAGTTGACCCTCAATTTTTCCTGAGCAATCGAGGGTGAAATGATTAACGCTGAGGTCTTTATTCTCCATGGGCAAAGCAATAGACTGTATTTTAAGTTGATTTTGCAAGTCAGAAAAAATCAAGACAAGCGAGCTTACTTTGTGGGCTTTCGCTCCCCATTGCTGTCCTCGTGACAGTTGTTTGCCTGTCAGCTGCTTCCACGATAACTCAGCCAAATCTATATCGTGTATTTTGCCTTGCAATGTTAGGCTTGGGGAATAATAATATTCAGCACTAGCAAGATCAGTTTTAAACTGCAAAACAAGCTTGCCCGAAAATTCTGTTTGAGTCTTGAGTAGCAAGCGGTGATGTCTGTAAGTATTAATCACATCCGCAGAAAAATTCAAGGACAACTGAGGTTTATTGCTGCTTGCTGTTAGTGTTTTATCCACCGTATTTGTATCCCAGTACGGCAAAAAGGATTCGACCACATCCTGTTCTATCACTTTAAAATCCCAAATAAATGGCGTGATGTTTTGTTGGATATTTTGCAGTTTGTTCTCACCTTCTAACAAAACACGTTGCTGAGTCAAGATTAAGGAAACTCCCCAAGCAGCAGCAATGCAGATAATAACAAAAAGAACAGACCTGATATTCATCAATTTTAAGATACTTTATTAAATTAAGACTTGTGGTAAACAATAAAGGGACTATTATGCCTATACAGATTGCATATTCAAATGATGAGCAATTATTAATCAACAAACGGAGAAAAGATATGAGTCAAACAGTCACAGCACATTGGTTACAAGATTACACCTTTGTCGGCAAAACCGACAGCTACAAATCAGTCATTATGGACGCTCCCACCGTTGCAGGCGGTGAAAAAATTGCCCCTTCGCCCATGGAAATGGTTCTATTCGGTTTAATGGGTTGTGCGGGTATTGATGTTAAACTAATACTGAGCAAATCAAAAAAGAACGTCTCAAAACTCGAAGTTGTCGCTACCGCTGAACGCCGAGACGAATTTCCACGAATTTTTACCGATATTCACCTGCATTTTATTGTCTCTGGTGACAACATCGATGATAAATCTGTGGCGCGTGCGGTTAAACTCTCTGCCGAAAAATACTGTTCTGTTTCTGCCATGCTTGATAAAACAGTTTCCATTACTCATGACTTTGAGGTAGTCCGCTAAGACGAAAAATTCATACGATAAGCCAAAACCAACCCTTTTAAGACCAAATCGGCGATAATTTCATCAAAAATATCAGCCGTCCGATAAATTGAGGTAAAACCACCTGTGCCAATAATCAGAGGGTGCTTGTTATGGAAAGACTGTTTTTGCAATTGCCCAATGATTTCTTTGATTGCACCCAGCGTTCCAAAGTACAAACCTGACTGAATGCTGTCATTGGTGGTTTTGCCTAGTGCTTGTTTTTTCTCCTGAATTTCGACAGAACCCAGTTTCGAAGCGCCTGCTGCTAAAGCCGTCATTGACATTTTTAAACCTGGCAAAATAACACCGCCCATGTATTGTTTGCTGGCAGATATAGCACAAAAAGTTGTGGCTGTACCCAAATCCACAACTATGGTATCTTGATTGGGATAAAGCTGAGTCACTGCGATGGCATTAGCAATGCGGTCAGCACCCACGTCTTGCGGATTTTTATAGCCTATGTGCAAACCTGTTTTAACTCCAGCTTGCAAAATAAAAGGCTCAATGCCAAAATATTTTTGGCACGCCGCAGCAATCGAGTACAACACTTCAGGAACAACAGTACACAAGGCAATGGCATTAATCGCTTTGGGGTCTATATCGTTTTCTCGCAATACAGCCCGTAAAAACACCCCAAACTCATCGGAAGAACTGCCTGATTTTGAAGCTTTGCGAAATTGAAACTGCAATTGATCTTTAACAAAAACACCACCGTGCATGTGACTGTTACCAATATCCAAACAAAGTATCATAGTACTCACTGACTTTATTAAAGCATTGATTTTATCATGTTTTGAAAAAAGAGCCATGAGCTGGATAGCTAAATCACAAAGACTTTATTGTTTCTGTTATATTTTGATTTTTACCCAAATATCGATACATGAATGCGCAAGAGAATGAAAATTACTGTACATCAAGAATTTGGTATATGCTACAATTTAGGAGCTTGCCCATGAATAGCGATTGGTGCAAGAGAAAGTTGAATTGAGACGATTACACTCTCTATTTAGCTGCAATTGCATTAAATCACCCTATAGAATCGCAAATGAAGATGCATGAAATTGAACATATTACTTGAAAATGTGTCTTATAAAGCATAATATTCAAAGAAGGATTGCGGATTCGCGATCGACAATTGGCCTTAGCGGAAACGTTAAGGCTTTTTGTTGTCTGTTACATTTACATATCATCATGGAAATATTTTCAACCCAATGCCTTTAGACCTTATTGTTACTGTATAAAGTTTTTTCTGAATAATGTCAAAGGCTCTATATCGAATTATTTAAAAAAAATCAAATGCTTTGACCCTAACGATTCAAATGGGTGTCCCGCTTTTTGTCAACAACCCAAGAATATAAAGTTTTTGAATAGATTAATGGCCATCCTAGCATAATAACCCCTATTGCAACTAAGTCATTTTCACCAAGATATAAATTCATTCCCACTATAGAGTCATTATTTCCAGCATAAACATTTATCATTTTATCAAAAGGGATTTCGAAATATATATAAGCTGACACAACAATGAGAATATAGTACAGAGGAATGGATATTATTGATATTAAACCAATTTTTCTATATTGAATATTTCTAACTGACAATAACAACATTGATACAAACAATAAAAATGTTATTACTGAATATCCAATGAACCGCAATTCTAGCATCCAGTGTTGAACCCCAAAATGATATGGTGCTGGATTTAACAGGTCTGCTAACCTATATTCAGCGCTAAAATAGTTAAACATTATAAAAATATAATAAAAGATGCCTAAAATATATCTAATCATTGTGCTTTTTCTTCAAATTTTTTCTATCAAACACAATCGATAAAACATAAAAAATACCAAATATACAAAACACACCAAGCCAATAAGAAAAAAATATGCTTTTCAATTCCCATAACTTAAAAAAATATCTGTAAACCCAAACCCATAATTATCAAATGTTGTAAATAACCATACCAATAAACTAAGATAGAGTGAAACAGATACTAAGTATAATCGTGAGGTATTTAATTGTTTACTAGTAACATACATAAAAAGTGTTGCATTCATTCCCTGAGCAAACAAAATTTGTAAATCCATGTAGTGGTTTAGTAAAAGTCCTTCTTGAGTATTAAATAGTGAAAATATGGATGAGGTAACCCATAAAATTGAACCATAACAATCCCTAAAAAACCTGACAGGATTAAGATTAGAAATTTAAAAAAAGATGTCCATTGTTATTTCATGTTTTATTCGCTGTATTTCATTTTCATCTTATTTAATTCTGCAAATTGATTAAGGATTTAAACTAGTGTGAGTTGTTTTTATACTGCATTCTTGAGGCTTTTCAGAAAATCCAGCTGACCATTTTTTTTCTTCAATCAGTACTTTAAAACACAAACAAGGGCTTATGATTTCTTCGAATCCAAATTGATAACAGGGGTTAGACATCTCCTCAATCCACAATTGATTTTCACTTATAGCTCCAACATCAACCCAAAAAGTATGGTTATCAGTTTCTAAAACAAAAACAGGTTCTTTAATGTTCCAGCTGACAAAATACCACATAAATGCGAGCTCATCAGGTTTCAATCGCCTTAGTTTTATTTTTTTCGAATCACCTATCCAGTCACTAAGAAGTTGACTTAAAAGCTTTTTCTCTTTGTTGGTTTTAGCCAATATACCTTGAAATTTTGGTTCAAAATCTTCCGTTATTTTAATCCGATACCCTACAGCCCTTAACTTCATCACTTTTTTTGGACTTTTATCATGTATACGTGAGCTAAGCAATGGCCCCAGAAAAAAATAGCCCGATTGTTTTTTTGTGAACTTATATAAGCCTTTTTTTTTGCTGAAAGTCATTTCAAGCTCTTTTCTAACTATCTCGACTTGTTTGTCATCACTCGGAATATAAACAACTCCATCAGGTACAAACCAATCAGAATCGCTTTGTGTGTTGCTGCCATTTTCTGCGTTGATATTGCATGTAAACATGACACCCAACAAAATATGTATAAAAGTTGATTGTAATAACAAATTGATGTTGATTAAACGATTGGTTAATTCAGCTTCTTTAACAGAAGTTGGCGATCCTTCTGGAAGAAATATTTTTATTGTTTGAGCCATATTCATAACTAAAAAATCGCCCTGATTTATTTACCAAATATAGCAATTAAAAAATGTGTCTGATGAAAAATTGATATAATAGTAAAGCATTCAAACAAAACTATTTATCATGCATCAGACACTTAACCAATATATAGGACACACACCAACAAAGTCAATTACCTACAAGAAAAAAGTCTTTTACCTACATATTTTACAATTCTAATTTAGTAAAATAGCCCTTTTAATGGAGAAAATCATGACATATGCACGGAAATACCAAATATCTTTGGAAAATACACCTTTTTATCATGTGATGACTAGATGTGTTCGAAGAGCCTTCTTATGCGGAAAAGACCAGTACACAGGAAAGTGCTACGACCATCGAAGAGAGTTGATTTCAAATAGGATAAAAGAACTTGTTGAAGTATTTAATATCGACATTTGTTCTTACGCTATTATGAGCAATCATTATCACATTGTTTTGAAGGTCAATTCAACAGAAAACTGGTGTGAGAGACAAGTCTTAACTTATTGGTCTAGCTTATGCAAACCGATATTACTTTGTCAAAAATATTTAGCTGGTGCAGAACTGTCAAAGGCTGAACTGGATATGGTTTTTATAAAAACGGATGAGTATAGAAAAAGGCTTATGAGCATAAGTTGGTTCATGAAATTACTGAACGAATTTATCGCCAGATCATCAAACATCGAAGATGAGGTAACAGGTCACTTCTGGGAATCACGCTTCAAAAGTCAAGCATTGCTTGATGAACGGGCATTATTGACTTGCATGGCTTATGTTGATTTGAACCCAATAAGAGCTGCTATGGCTAAGACTCCAGAGGAGTCTGACTACACTTCGATTCAAGAACGTTTGAGTAAAAAATCATCTGACTTGTTGAATTTAGGCTTTGGCGATAATGACATAGATTTTACTTTGGCGGATTATATTGACCTTGTGGATTCTACAGGACGGTTGATTGTCACTGGCAAAAAGGGTTTTATAGATGAAAATTTGCCACCTATTCTTGAGCGCTTAGGCGTTGAAGGAATTACATGGATTGATGAACTAAATCAGTTCAAATCAAAGGGTAAATTGGCCATCGGAACTTTTGAAAAGCTTAAGCTATATTTCAATAATATTAAAGCCAAAATCAAGCTGGATATTAGCTTTGTTCCTGCCTTGGAATAGCTCAAAATCTTTAAAGTATTATTTCTTCACAGCGCGTGTGAGACCTACACCTTTGTTTCAAATAAGTCAACTTTTGGCTTTTTCACAAAATCTATTCAAATTCTTGATTTTTTGCCTACAGAACCCTTCAATAATTCGCTCAATCCGGCTTTAAGGAAGATAATTTTAACAATTTAAATATTTTGCTAAATGCATGTCTAATATATTATTCTCAATCAATATCCAACTCTGGCAATCCATTCACAATCTTCATGGTTTCTAAACTCACGGTGATGAGTCTTTAAAAACTGTTCGAGTAGGTATTGGGGTTGTGCATGGTTTCAATTGCCTAGTCGTTAGCAATGTCGCTATTTTTGTCGATTGTTGCATAGTTTATCCATTAAAGCTTCTCCCTATCGTATCCGCAAGGCGATTGGTGGTGGTTTGTTGGGTTTTTAGGTTTTGTTTTAGGGTGTCGCAAAGTTTTAGGAGTTGGGTGACTTTTTTGACTATGTGTTTTTGTTCTTTTAGGGGTGGGAGTGGTATAAAGGTTTTTGATATTTTCCCAACGTTTAGATTTGGTTGTGCTCCGCCTGCTGAATGTAACCTTATCTCTTTATAAGCTTTTTTAAAAAAGAGTTTAATATATTGCCTATGTTCACTTGACTGTTCAATTAGACGGATAGCAGCACATGCTTGGTTAGTTCCAGCATCTACCATTAATTCTGAAATCTGCCCTCTTGTTTTGCCTTGTCCATACATTGCTACAATTAGTGTGCCTATAGGATATATTGAAACATTTGTTTCGTTAATTGCTTTAGTTGACACTTTTTCCTTTGTATCATATATGAAATCTGCACTTGTTTCACCGCTTGTTACCCAATTATACTCTGATGGAGAGTAGTAGTTAGGATTAGTCCTAGATGGTGTTGAACCTGTTCCTACATTCGAAAAATTTGCTATTTTCTCCCACTTCCAACCCTCCGGCAACACAAAAGGCTTTTCTTCTTCGCTAATCTCTGGCAGTGGTTTTTGTTTTTTTATTTTGCCTGCTTTAATTAGTTTTTCTTTTTCTTTGGCTATTTTTTTTAATAACTCACTTGCGGGTTCGTCGTTGGGGTTTTGGGGGACGAGTTTGCCCATGACGGCGAGTTGCAGGATGGTTTGTTTGAGTTGGTCGATGCTGTGTTCGGTGGTGAATAAGGTATCGAAGTGTTGAGCGATGCGTTGCCAAGCCTCATGAAAGGTTTTGTGGTCTTTGGCTTGGGTTAGTGCGTTTAATAAGTTTTCTACCAATAATTTATGGGCTTTTATGCTGGTATCGGTTTGTTGCTCTAAATTATCGCAGAGAGCCATGAGTTTATCGACTTTGGCGACTATGCGTTTTTGTTCTTTTTCAGGCGGAATAGCAATTACAATACTATTCATTTTTGTTTGATTCATCTTTGGCTGTGCTGTGCCAGTAATATATGGTTCTAATGTAATTGCATTTATAAATAAAGCTACGTATTGTAAATAATCTAATGAAATTCCATCAATAACGTGTGCATGATTATTAACCCAATATTTCCCGTGTGCTATAAAAGCAATTGGAGTTCTTCTACTAATTAAATTTGCTCCATCTTCACCAATCAATAAAAGAGATTTATCAAATAAATAGTCATTAACTTTATCGATTACTCCTGATGCACCATAGTAATCAAATTGACCTTGCATGTTTTTTCGATTACTTAACGAGACAGGCTTTCTCTCACCATCACGATTAAATGTAACATCTCCAAATCTACAAAACTTCCACATTTTAGGTGTTTTAAAAGGAATCTCTTCATCACTAATCTCTGGCAATGCCTTTTGCTTTTTTATTTTCACCTCTTTAAGCAACTGTTCTTTTTCAACAGCTATTTTCTTCAACAATTCACTGGCTGGTTCATCATTTGGATCTTGTGGAACGAGCAAGCCTCTTACGGCTAAATCCAGTATCAAGGCTCGCAGTTTTTTGATGCCACAGAGTTCGTAAGTTTTGTTTGAGCCTCTGCCTGTTCGGCTTTTGGATTTTATGGCGGTTGTCCAAGTGTCGAGATTGTCGGTGATGAGATTGTTTAGCGTTTCGTCGAGGAGATTCCTGCCTTCGCAGGAATGACGGGTTGTTTTATTTACAAGGGCGTTTAGGGAGGCGTTTACAGGGGCGTTTTTATTTGGTGTTTTAACGGTTTTCATGAATTGTGCTCTAATGCTAGGCAGTAGGATGTTGTTCCAAATACGGTTTGTTGGAGGTTGCCAAGGAGCGTATCCGAGAATAGGAATCGTAATGAAGGGAAGCTGGGTTTAGGGATGTTTTTTGTTATTTTGAGGAGAATAGTCACTCTATTTGACGAAATATAACGGAAAAGAGCACAAATCCAGCTTTTCTGTAATAGATTACCTATTCTTGGACACACTCCACGTATTGAACTCAGTCCATCTCCTCTTGGATTGCCAAATAGCTCGGTAGCTTCGCCTTTTGCCATGAGGTTTTGTTTTAGTTCTGCCAATCCTGCTTCGGCTTGTTGTTCGCTTGGGAGTTTTCCGCCTTCTTGTCCTTGTGGTTCGTTGAGCAAGCCTTCGTCATAGGCTTGTAACCATAAGAATGTTTGGGTATAACGACTGACAATTTCGACCAGACCTCTGCCTGATTCGGCATTGAGTTCGGGTGATTGTGCGGTTTTTTTGATGAGTTCAAGTGCTGCGTTGAGTTCTTTGGCATTTTTTTGGAAACGTTTGCTGTCAAAGCTATAACCTTTAACTAAGTAATCTCGTAGTTTTTGAGTTGCCCAAATTCTAAATTGTGTGCCTTTTTTTGAGTTGACTCGGTAGCCAATTGATATTATTGCATCAAGGTTATAATAATCTACTTGACGAGTCACTTTTCTTCCGCCTTCGTCTTGAACTGTTGCATTTTTTGCAACAGTTGATTTTTTATTCAGTTCGCCTTCTTTATAAATGTTTCGTAAATGACGTGATACAACTGACTTATCCCTTCCAAACAAGTCAGATATTTGATTTAAATTCAACCAGAGTGTTTCTTGAACGGTATCCAGTTGGACTTCTATGTCATGGTCGTCTTGTTGGTAAATTAATATGGTATTTTGCATTTTACTCTCCATGTATCACTTGTTTAAGGCTTCGCTAAGTATGTTTTTTAATTGATCTCTTAGTTTTTGTATGTCTTGTTGTTGCTGTGCATAGTCGGATAATAACTCCTCTGGGTCATACTGGATTTGCTGTTCTACATGGGGATTTTTGATGTCTAGGTTGTAGTTGCGTTTGATGATGTCTTTGATATCGACTTTCCAGGCTTGTTTGTTTTGTTTTCTTGCTTTAAATCCGTCTTTTTCATTACCCCACCATTTTTGCTCATCGCTGAATTCTTCAAAACGCATGGGTTTGGTTTTGTTGTAGTTTTTGATGCCTTTTGGATAAGGATGCTCGTAATACCAAGTGTGTTTAGTCGGTTTGCCTTTAGTGAAAAACAAAATATTGGTCTTGATGCCTGTGTAGGGATTAAACACACCATTGGGCAGGCGAACGATGGTGTGAAGGTTACATTCTTCTAACAACAGTTTTTTTATCTTGGTTTTTACACCTTCTCCAAATAATGTACCATCGGGCAAGACTAAGGCGGCTCGACCGCCGTCTTTGAGGATTTCTATGATGAGTTGTAAAAATAAATCGGCTGTTTCTCGTGTTCTTAAATCCGATGGAAAGTTTTTTTCTATGCCGTCTTCTTCGGTGCCACCAAAGGGCGGATTGGTAATGATGACATCGTATTCTTCATCCCAATTGGCGAGGCTTTTATTGAGGGTATTGCTGTGCTTGATGTTGACGGGGACTTCTATGCCGTGCAGCATCATATTGGTGGTGCATAATAGATGTGGTAGTTGTTTCTTTTCTACCCCATGAATTTGGTTTTGTAACAATTCATAGACTTTTGAGTCTTTGATGTTGTTGTTGGCTTTGAGGTGATCGATTGAACACGCCAAAAAACCACCTGTGCCACAAGCTGGATCGAAGATTTGTTCGCCCAGCTTTGGATTGACGCGATCAACAATAAACTGTGTGACGGCTCGTGGTGTGTAAAATTCACCAGCATTGCCTGCGCTTTGTAGGTCTTTGAGTATTTGTTCGTAGATGTCACCAAACATATGTCGGTCTTCGCTTTTGGTGAAATCCACTTCGTTGAGTTTGTTGATGACTTGGCGCAGCAAGGTGCCATTTTTCATGTAGTTGAAGGCATCGCTGAAGGCTTCTTTGGCAACAAAACCACGTGGGTTTTGCTTGACAGGTGCGTGCAAGCCTTTAAGTGTAGGAAAGAGGTTGTCATTTACAAAACTCAGTAATTCATCGCCTGTTTTTCCTTCTGCATCTTTGGCCCACTTATGCCACATCAATTCTTCTGGAAAGGGTGCTTGATAGCTGTCCTCTTGTTCAAATTCTAGCTCTTGTTCTTGGGCATCGAATATTTTTAAAAATAACAACCAGGACATTTGTCCCAGTCTTTGTGCATCGCCATCAACTCCTGCGTCTTTGCGCATGATGTCCTGTATGGCTTTGATGACGGATGATATTGACATTGCGTATTTTTCCTTATTTATGAGGCTTGTTGATTATTTTGATAGATGGCTTGTTCCAAGTCAGTTAAAGCTTTGTGGTATTCATCTTTGCTGCCGAATACGTTGGTTATTATTTCTTTGGTACTGCCCATTTGATTGAGTGGATCGGCTTTAAATATTTTTATGTTTTCTAATTCTCTTAAACCCACATCGGCGTATTTTTCTAGTAATATATTCAACACTTGCTGGGCTTGTTCTGAGTATTTACTGAAATAGTTTCTCTTCTTGACGTTGTTCATGCGTTCTTTTCTGGTCAAGGGTGGTTGATCAAACACCACATGACAGATGAGATCAAAGGGATCAAATTCTTTGCCTACGTCATCTCGTAAGGCTTGCCAAATCACGCCTTGTTTTTCTAGTTCACTGATAATGGTTTCTTTGCGTTCGGCTTGCGTCCATGATTTAACGAATTGATCCAATGAGGCATAATGGTTTTTGACGGTTTTTTTGGTGTAGTCTTTGAAGGATTCGGTGACCAGTTTTCCATCTGTGTCATAGTATTGAACCCTTTCGGCTACTTTTTTGACAACAACGCCTGCCACTCGGTATTTGATGTATTTCTTTTTCTCATCAGCATCATCACCACCAAACACGGCATCATATTCACCATCTGGTTCTCTTATGGTATTGTCATTGTCTTCATTGGAGTTTGTTATATCATTAAATTCATCATCAAAGGATTCATCATCAAGATCAATAATAGATTCTGGGTCTTTGACCATGACTTTTTCAGGTATGCCATCAAAGCGTGGATCGGCAAACAGTTCGGTGGCTTTTTTAAAGTCTAATATGGTAAACCACAGTTTATTGAATTTTTCATCAATGCGGGTGCCACGGCCAATGATTTGTTTGAACTTGGTCATGGACTTGATGTTTTGATCCAACACGATGAGTTTACAGGTTTTGGCATTAACTCCAGTGGTTAGTAACTCTGATGTTGTTACGATGACGGGATAGGGCTTTTTAGCATTAGTAAAACTATCGAGTTGCGCTTTACCCAGTTGGTCATCTCCCGTGATTTTCATCACGTATTTGTCATTCTTTTTGACTTGTTCTGGGTTGAGATTTATCAGCGCACGTCTCATGCGATCGGCGTGATCTATGTCATTACAAAAAACGATGGTTTTATCCATTGGATCTGTGCGGCGTAAAAAAGCGGTGATGGTTTTGGCGACTAATTCCGTTCGCTCATCAATAACCATGGTGCGGTCAAAGTCTTTTTGATTGTAGATGCGGTCTTCTATGATTTCGCCTTGTTTATCCACTTGTCCTTTGGTGGGTCGCCATCCTTGTAAATCAACATCTATGTCAACTCTGACTACTTTATAGGGAGCAAGGAAACCATCTTCTATGCCTTCTTTCAATGAATAAGTATAGATGGGTTCATTGAAATAGTCGGTATTGGAAACCTCATCTGTTTCTTTGGGTGTGGCTGTCATGCCTATTTGTGTGGCTGGACTATAATACTCAAGTATTTCTCGCCAGGCACTGTCATCGGCTGCACTGCCACGATGACACTCGTCAATGATAATTAAGTCAAAAAAATCACGGCTGACCTGTTTGTAGGCTTTTTGATGTTCTTCAGGTCCTGTTATGGCTTGATACAATCCTAGATGAATTTCATAAGCGGGATCAATCTTGCGATTTTTTACTTTGGTCATGGCTGTACCAAAGGGTTGAAAATCATCTAAAAAGGTTTGATCTACTAAGGCATTGCGGTCGGCTAAAAACAGGATACGCTTTTTGCTTTTGGCTTTCCATAAACGCCATATGATTTGAAAGGCTGTATATGTTTTACCTGTTCCTGTTGCCATCACCAGCAAAATTCTATTTTGACCTTTGACTATGGCTTCTATGGTTTTGCTTATGGCTTGGATTTGATAATAACGGGGTGATTTATCTGAACCATCAGAATAATAGTCTTGTGTAACGATATTGGCTTGTTGTTCAGACAATCCTTTGAATTCTATGATTCTTTGCCACAGTGACTCAGGAGATGGAAATTCATCAAGGGTCATTTCTTGCTCTATCTTTTCTCCTGCTTTGGCAATATTATTTCTAAAGATAAAACCATCACCGTTAGAGGCAAACATAAATGGCACATCTAACAACTTTGCATAATCCATGGCTTGTTGCATGCCCTTGCCGATTTCATGTTTGTTGGATTTGGCTTCTATGACTGCGATGGGTTGGCTGTATTTGGTATAAAGAACGATGTCTGCAGCTTTAACTATTTTCCTTGCCCCAATTTGTCCTCGCACTACTACTTTCCCTTCTCTTAATCGGACTTCTTGTTTAATTTGTGACATCATACTCCATCCAGCTTTGTTTACTGCAGGCAGAACAAATTTGGTGATTATGTCAGTTTCAGAGAGTGTCTTTTATCCATTTGAGATAGGTTCTAATTCACTTATTCATTATACGAAACTTTGCAAACCCACACAACTGGTTATCGAGGTTTTTCTTTTGTCCTTCTGCCATGAGTTTATGGGTAATAAGCATGGATGATTTTAATAAGAAACAATAGTCTAGCAACGTGTCCAAGGTTTTATTCCCAGCATTTTAGTTATCAATATGCCTCATGTGTTGTACAATAATAAGGAATTCATAAAATTAGGGGTAAATATGTCAGTTTCAATTCTACAGCTTTGGATGCCTATAGGACTAGCAGCCTTGTTTTGTTGGTTTGCAAGTGCTCTTATTCACATGTTGATGAAATACCACAATTCGGATTATAAAAAGTTATCCAATGAAGAGCAAGTAGCAGAAGCCATACGTGCAGGAAGTCCAACACCAGGACTTTATCATATGCCACATTGTACCGATATGAAGGAAATGAATGACGAATCAATGCAACAAAAATTCATCAAAGGGCCTATTGCCATGATTAGCATCTTTGATAACGGCCTACCACCTATGGGGAAATTACTTGTTCAGCAATTTCTTTACTTTGTGTTTGCTTGTACGATGATAGCTTATGTGGCCTCACTCGCTCTGGCAATGTCTGTTGAATTTAGCAGTGTTTTTCGTTTTGTTTTTACTTTGAGTTTCTTAACATTTGGAGTGGCTGTCATTCCATATTCTATCTGGTTCGGACATCCTTGGCTTAATTGCTTGCGCTACTTGGTCGATGCAATTATTTATGCTGCTGTTGTAGCGGCCACATTTGCTTGGTTATGGCCTGTAACGCTATAGTTCCCAAATACCGTGATAGAATTGCGCTTGAGACTGCACATCATTTGTTGAATTCTCAAGTGGATTATTAAATCGATACTTGGGACTGACTATGATGAATAGCATAGTTTGTGTTATACTTTAGTTATTGACTATATTTTTACCAAAAAGCAGTGGAATCTATACAATTTTTAAACGTCATAGGAATACTTTCACAGCCTGTTTCTTACAATACAAATAATTAAAGAGGGTCATCATGAAATTAAACGCACCAACAAAATTGATTTTTCTAATTTCAGCGGTTTTAGCTATCGCTGCATTTCTTTCAATCCATGTTACTATCCCATATATTTCAGGCCATGCATTTTGGACGATGACAGCTGCTTATGTGGTATTAGCGGCTGGTAATATTTTTAAAGGCTTGTGATATTACAAAAGATGAACAGATAATATAGAAAATCTACTACGATTCCTATTCTCGGACAAGCTCCTAGTACTCCAAACACTAAGTATTGTCTAATATTCACCGTAGTTGTGTTGGCTTATTTTTCAACCAACAATGCCTCTAATTGATGGCACAATTCTCGAATGCTTGCGCAATAAACACCGTTGAGTTTGTCACCATACAAATGAAAAGGGTGAGCGTTTTGAGAAATAGCAGACAGGTCATTGTGTGCTACGTAGTCGATGCTTGCTTGATTCACTAATTTTTCTATGGCTTGTTTTTGTTGATCGTGGTCTTTACTGTTGGTTAGTTTGAACGCGACAACTTTGAGCTTTTTGTTTTTTGACCAACCAAGCAGTTGTGAAACTAGTTTGGGGTTTTTCTTCAGTTGCAATTGCATGGTGTCCGAAGTGGGGAGTTTATTTTGGCGATCGGCTTTTATTTTTTGCTTGTTTATGGTGATCTCAGCCACCGAAAAATCACTGATGGCCGCGGCATGGATAATGCTCTCATAGTGATTGCTTTGTAGCAGACTTTGCAATGCCTTGGATAACTCATCAAAAGTTTCGTAACGTATTTTTGTGCACGGCAATTTCGGTTGTATAGCGTTACTGGCACCCAACCATGTCACGTCATAGGCTTGCGAGGTAAAATAATCCGCCATTTCTGCACCCGTTCTGCCAGTGCTAAGATTGCCGATATACCGAACACCGTCGATGTATTCGCGAGTGCCTCCTGCTGTGATTAAAAGCTTTTGCTTGTGCTTTTTTCCAAATATGGATTGATTAATGGCCTCAATTTCCATTAATCGGCCTGAGCCTTTTTCGCCACAGGCCAAATCACCCGAGTTTGGTCTTAGGATTTGAACACCCCATTGCTGCAATTTTTCTAGTGAATTTTGCGTCGCTGGATAATTCCACATCATGGTGTTCATCGCTGGTGCTAGGTACATGGGTTTATTCAAACTTAAGGCTGCAATCCACGAAGTAGTAACAATATCATCGGCAATTCCTGCGCTTAACTTATTGATAACATTTGCTGTTGCTGGAACTAAAACAAGGCAATCGGCCCAGCGACTGATATGAATATGTTCCATCATTTCATTTTCTGCAAACACCGATGTAAGCACTGGATGACCACTCAAGCCTTCCAATGTTGCTTGACCAACAAACTCAAAAGTGCTGGCTGTACAGGCGATTTTAATTTCATGACCTGCTTTTTTCCAAAGAGAAATTAAACCCGTAGCTTTGGCACAGGCGATGGATCCTGACATCAATATTAAAATTTTCATGCGCTTTGCTCCTGAACATCTTTCTTTTGCGATGCGTTAATACGACGCTCTACATTATCAATCAATCGGATTTGACCCAGATATGCCGCAACCATTAAACGCTGTTTGAAGGTCTGCAAATAATCCACCTTAAAACCATAGGCCGTCAATTGTGCTTTCATCTGCTCAATAGACAATTCAGAACAGAGAGTCTGATACAGTTTAGCTGCGATTAAGCGCTGTTCGGGACTTAAGTTAACATTGCGTGAACTCATCGCCAAACCATCTTTTTCACGCAAAGTTACACCTGCTACTATCTCTATGGGCATAAAAAACGCTTTTACCATTTGCCTAATAAGAGTCAGCTGCTGATAATCTTTTTCGCCAAAATAGGCTTTGTTAGGCGCAATGATATTTAATAACTTCATCACAACGGTCAAAACACCATCAAAATGCCCTGTTCTGTGAGCTCCACAATACTTTTTACTTAGCTGATTTTCTATAAGCTTAAAAGCATAATTATCAGGATAAAGGCTCGCATAATCAGGTACTAAAACAGCCCCAACTCCTGTATCTCTTAATAGCTTTAAGTCCTTCTCCAAGACATTGGGATAACGGTTCAAATCATCCGAATTATCAAATTGAGTCGGATTCACAAAAATACTGACCACGCTTATTGCACACTGCTTTTTGCACAGTTCAATCAAGGACAAATGTCCTGCATGCAAGGCTCCCATAGTGGCTACAAAACCGACGGATTGATTATTTAGCCCTTGGCGATAACTTTTAAAATCTGCGATATTTCGAAAGACTTTCATCAATAGCTCTCCGTTGCATTAGGAAACTTGCTGGATTTTACATCCGCATCATAAGCATTGAAAGCTTGCAGAAACAACTGTTCGGCATTGAGGTATTGGCGAACAAATTTTGGCTGAAAATCTTGAGACATTCCCAGCATGTCTTGCATCACAAGAACCTGTCCATCTGTTTCAAAACCTGCTCCGATACCAATGGTAATAAGTTCTAAGTCTTGAGTGATTTGCTTGCCTAATACTGAGGGAATACATTCTAAAACTACGGCAAAACACCCTGAGTCTTGCAAAGCTTTTGCCTGTTGAAGCATCCTGTTTTGGTCTTCTTGTTTTCTGCCCTGAACTTTATAACCTCCCAATGCATTCACCGATTGCGGCGTTAAGCCCAAATGCCCCATAACTGGTACGCCCGAATGCACCAAGTGCGAGATTAACTCTTCATTGCCATAAACACCCTCCAATTTAACCGCGTGGGCTCCTGCTTTCATCAGTTGTTCAACCGATGCCATTGAAGAATCCAGCGATTTGCGATAAGACAAAAAAGGCAAATCTGCAACAATAAATTTATCGGCAGCTCCCTTGGCCACAGCCGCCACATGCAAGGCCATGGTCTCGCTGTCTATGGGCAGAGTTGAGTTGTGTCCATGCATGACCATGGCTGCAGAATCACCAACCAAAATCATATCCACCGAGGACTGATTGATGATTTTTGCTGAAGTATAATCGTAACAAGTGAGCATGGAAATCTTTTTATTCTCTGCTTTCATTTTCAATAATTGATGAATATTCATGGCTGTTTCTCCGTGGTCACCTCAGTGGTTGTTGGGCTGGTTTTTGATTGCTTCTGCAAGTGTGAATATGTGATAAAAGCTCGGTACAAACCCGCCAAGTCATTATTTTCTAACGCTTGTAAGTTTTTATTTACAGTTGTAAGATCGCCGCGTTGCAAGGGCCCTGTACTGGAACCATCAGGGTTTGCAATAAAATTCTGCGTGTTTTGCTGCAAATACGGAAACATAACGTCTTCTGGCAAGCCGAGTTTTTGGCTCACTTGTTTGCAGCACGAACGCATTAAGATTTGACTGAAATTTCCTGCCATCACGCATTGAGCATGATAGAACGCTTTTTGGGATTTATCGATGCAATAGGATGGGTTTTTTAGTTGCGGAAAGACACTTTTGAAATCAACACCGTTCTCGCAAACAAAGGGGAAAGCTTGGTAATGTTGCAAATCATAAAGCTCAGACGAAAAAGTCATCAAGGGATGACAAGCCAAAGCCATATCCGAAGACAAAGATCCAGAAAAGTGCACCAGAGTTGTGGCCTGAATAAACGGGTGTTCACGGATAAAAGCTTCTATCGCATCATCACGAATCAGCAAAAGAAGGCTATCGCTGGATTGTACAAATTGATGAAGAGCAGACAAAGGCATGTGCCGATGCCAATGATTAACACCAATGCCAAGAAGTTTAAAATAATATAAAAAATGCTTCGCCACCTTACCATTGCCAACAACAGTATAAGTGCGCATCATTTTTTGCGGTACCTGTCGATTCATGATCAAGTCCTGTAAATGATTCAAGAGGTATATTCACTTTGGGTTATAAATATACCGCTAAAGAGTTTAATATCTAATTAGGGTCACGGTTCGTCGAATCCATGCCTTGCCTTATTATAGGCGTAAAAGAGTGTTTTTCAATCAAGAGTTTGTTTATTCTTCGATATTGTTTCGTGACTTGCACCAAATCCCACTATAGAAATATGATTGAGAATACAACAACTGATGAGCTTAGGGGTTTCGGAAAAACGGAGGTCATGTTTCTTAGCTTTACTAGAGGTAGCCGATACTGTGCAAGAAACGTGTTTTCTATGTCGAGATTAGGGTGTATTCTATTTATGGATTTGTGTAAATACTGAAGAGTAACGAATAAATATAAATAATTTTGACCCTTTTCATCTAAAAATTTCGGTAGTTATGAATATACAAATAAAATATAGGATAATCATGTTTAACAAAACCTTTGCAATCTTTTTTTTAATTCTAAACCTTGTAATAATTCAAGCCAAAAGCTCTACAAATACACAAATGAGTATTTCAGCTCCTGAAAATTTAACAATGACCCTGCCAACAATCATTGAAGTTGACAATGGAAATACTATTCTATCAGCAGTTTTAGAATTAAGCCAACTTGGCGCAGGCTGTGATTTCAGTAATGATCTCGCTCTTGCAGACGCCTGTACATTAGATGATGAACTTATTTGGGAAGCTACTCAAATAAGCTCTTCTTGGCCTTCACAACCAGCAGCACAACCCAACAGTGATACAAACCAAAGTACTGTTGAAGCTTGTCGTGCCCAAAGCACTCCAACCATCAGCTCTTCATTGCAAATTTGCATCCCAGAATTACAAATTGAAAATGATCCCAATGTCTACTGGTTGCTTTTGAATTATCGCCATGCTTTGACTGGCCGTTATTTTTTTAGCTTGGAAGAACATGGATTAACATCGGATCCTGTAACAGAAGTTGCACAGATTGTGGATCCAGACACGGAAGAATTTCCTCAAGAAACTCCTGAAAGCCTAATTGATCTGAATTGGCCAGCACTAGAAAACTCGACAACTGGTCAAGCTGTTTTTCAACAAAGCCGGCTTGTCAATTTACACATTGTTAATAATTCCAATGTGGATTTAATGGTCAGTAGCAATATAATGTTTGATATGGGGAACAGCCTGACCTACGGCAAACATCAAAACGATCAACGTTTATTAGCCTCTGATGCAATAGACTTATCGATTGATTTTGATGACTTAGACTATGCATTAGACAACTTGCAAAGCTCAGGAAAACTATCTGTAATTTTACAAATAAAAGACATTAATTCCGATGAAATTTTACAAAGCACAACTTCAGAAATTCTTTATTGGCATCTCGATGCCGCAACAAATGACATGGTATTATACGATGAAAATGTATTACATAGTCAGTTTCGTTCTGGTGATTTTCTATCTCTTTACGCAGATGATGAGTTGTATGAACCTGGCGTAATAGTCGATAGAGTCATTGTTGGTGATGAAGTCAGCTACAATAACTCAGATATCATCTACAAAAACCCTTTTGATTCACTTGATTCTATTTATGAAGGAGAGGAATTTGAAATTGATCCAGAAGGTGATGACTTAAAGCAATCCAGTAATGATATTGTGTTTATAAACGAGTCTTCAGAAAACAACCAAAAGAGCTTTCAACAATTTCAACTCAAAACCTGTGCTAAATTTCGCGTTCAGACATCGGATTCAGGTATTAAAATAGGCTCTGGATTCCCCAGCGCAGGTCAAACAGAAGACTACTGGAGTTCTTGCAATAATGGCTGCAATGTAAAAGCAAGAGGAGTTTTAATGAAAATTAAAATTGGAGCTCTTAGAAAAAAAGCCTATTCAAATCCGAATTCTGGTTGTATCACTTGGAACATTCAAACTAACAAAACCAAGTATGATTTAACCGTCTATACTAAATCAAAAGACACGAATGGTAATATCGTTAGAATGCATAATGCCACTAGCTCATTCAGCAAGTATCCAGGCAAAATTTATGCTCAAAAAATCAAAAATCAAACATTGTTTAATGGCACTAAAAATATCTTTATAGGTTCAAGCAGCGATCCTAAATGGACAGCAATGGGCTCGATGGCCTTTGGTTTGTATCGTTTTCATACAGGATTAAATAACAAATTATTTAATCTCATGGCTCTAAATAACTGCGCTGATGCGAGTGCACATTATGGAAAATCTACAAGCTATATTAAAAAAGGAAGATACTATCTAAAGATTGGAGTACAAAATAATTCCTGCGGAGCTGGTGGCTCCAGAGGAAAATATAAATTCATTGTTAACCACGAACTTGGGCATGCTATTGCCGGACTTTACTACGGCTCACATCCATTATCTAAAAATCTTCCCGAAGAAAATGTAGTCACCAATTTAAATACCAGTGGCAATGCTAATTGTAATTTCAATAACGGCAGCTCCTACACTATCTTCTCAAAAGAGTGGAATTCAGTAGGTTATAGAGAGGGCTTTGCTCACTTTATTAGCGCAAAAATCTGGAACAACAAAACTCAAAAAGGAGCTTTCAGTTGGTTTGCAGGACCCAATGATCTAGAGTCATTTGATGTCGCAAATACACCTGGAGGACGTTTAGAAAATGTGTGCGGAGGGACGCTATCAGGAAGAGCTGTTATTGGTGACTGGATGCGGTTTTTATGGGACTTCTATAACAATAACTCAGGATCATGTTCTGCCCAACCAAGTAAGCTTGATATGCTAGACATGTACCGAAATACACGTTTGTTTTTCCCAAACCTGAAAGACAATTACTTTGATTCAATGCAAGGAGCCGCATTATTAACAACAATGCCCAGTTGTTTAAAGCAACAACGCTTTGATTTTTACGCTGATCATAATGGCATAAATCATTAATGAATCGATTACCCAAATCCCGATATAGCACCAAACTTATCGTCAAAATCCTAGATTTCAGGAGCTTTAGGATTTTGAGAGGGTGCAAACAAGCCAATGCAACTCGCTAAACAAAACTACACAGACTGTGAAAGTATTCTAGGGCGAAAGAAAAATTAGGAGAAAATTCGCTGATTGCGGTAAAAATTGAAGATAATAACGAGTTATTGGCAAGATTTTTACCAAAAAGCAGCGGAATTTATACAATTTTTATACGTCATATGAATACTTTCACAGTCTGTACAGTCCTTCCTATTTATTTTGTCAATAATTTAACCAAATCCACAACTTTGGTATGAAGTTTTTGTGCATCATCGGCAACGACAGTGGCATGGCCTACTTTGCGGCCTTTGCGTTCTTGTTTGCCGTAAATATGCCAATGCAAGCCTTTTTCTTTGGTGTTGAGGGCAATCTTTGGAATTTCTCCAATCCAGTTGATCATGGCGGCATAGCCTTGGCTCATTTGTGTGCTTCCCAAGGTGAGACCGAGGCCTGCACGCAGGTGATTTTCGAACTGAGAGGTTACAGACCCTTCGATACTCCAATGCCCCGAATTATGAACTCGTGGAGCCATTTCGTTGATTAACAAACCCTCTGCTGTTTCAAACATTTCGATGGTGAGCACACCAACATAATTGAGAGTATTCGCTATTTTTTCTGCATAGCCGTAGGCTTTTTTGCTGGGCTCACTGTCTTTAGCAGGAACTAAAGTTGTGGTTAAAATACCTTGCTTATGTTTGTTCTCGCACAGGGGATAAAAACGAATATCACCTTTGGCATTGCGTGCTAAGATAACAGAAACTTCTCGATTAAAGGCTATGGCTTTTTCGAATATGTACGAGCCTCCTTCTAGTTCTTCCCACACTGTTTTTAAATCCGTTGACGCCGTCACTCGGTGCTGGCCTTTGCCATCATAACCCATGCGACGAGTTTTGATAAAACCATCATTGTCACAATGCTTGGCCGCAAACAGCAGTTCCGAATAACTGTCCACGCTAAAAAAATCTCCCACGGGCAGTTGCAATTGCTCTCGAAAAAGAACTTTTTCTTTCAACCGATCTTGAGCGATTTCCAAAACATTGGGGTCTGGAAAAACCACACTGCGCTTGGCAACAAATTGAGCCGCCTTAACGGGCACATTTTCAAAATCGTAAGTGACATAGTCGCATTGTTTGGCAAATTCATCCAAAGCAATTTCATTCTCATAATCAGCGACAATAAGTTTGCCAACCCATCCGGCACAAGCATCCGCATTTGGATCAAAAAACACAAAGCGAAAACCCAAAGGATAGCCGTCCAAAGCCAACATTTGAGCGAGTTGACCGCCTCCTAAAATACCTATGGTCGGGAAAGTGCTCATGAATCTTCCTGCTCAGATGGATTGGGATGATCCAAGACATTCTGTGTTTGCTGTTGACGGTAGGCTGATAGTTTTTCTTTAATATTATTATCCTGCAAGGCCAGAATAGCAGCACAATACAAGGCTGCATTTTTGGCTCCTGCGACTCCAATACTCATGGTCGCTACAGGCACACCCGCAGGCATCTGCACGATAGACAACAAAGAATCAACACCATTAAGCACTGATGATTTTATCGGCACACCCACCACTGGCAATGGCGTGACGGCAGCTATCATTCCGGGCAAATGTGCAGCACCTCCAGCGGCAGCAATAATAAGGTGAAAACCATTGGACTGCGCTGATTGAGCAAAGTCCACCATCAGCTGAGGTGTTCTATGTGCTGAAACCACTTGTTGATGAAAGTCGATACCCAATTGCTTTAACAAGTGTGCACACTCTTTCATGGTGACCCAATCTGATTTTGAGCCCATGACTAACGCTACTTTTTTCATGAAATTAATTCACTGAAATGAAAATCGAATTGTGGCATATTTGCTTAAATTTCTCAATGAGGATTTCTTGTTTTTCAAAAGAAGCCACGGCACTCTTGCTTTGTTTAACCTTCGTTTTTTCTGGCTCTCAACATCAAACCCAAATCTTTGATCACATCTTCGGGTTTAAAATCTTTGGGATAAGACATCATCAAAAAACCTTCAGGAGCGAGAAGGTACAAGCCTTTGTTATCGCCCAAGGATTGTTCGGACAATTGATTGAAAATTTCGTTGATATTCTCCTTGTTAAGATAAGATTGCTGTTCAATCGATGTGTATTGTTCTGGAATTTCCAAAGGTTCTGCCTCGGGGTGCATGACCAATAATTTGATCTTTTTCATGCGGTGTCCTTTGGTTAAACGAATACGATACAAAGTATCTAGCATTTTTTGACAACCTTGTTCGCATTCGCCTGAATGTTGATAAACGACAGTCCAAAAACCTTCATAGGGCTTCAAGCTTTCTTTATCGCTTACTTTTATGGGTGGTTGAATAAAATTACCATTATTTTTGTAAGATTCAGGCGAATAATGCATTAATTGCGAGTTCATCACCACCGCAGTAATAAGAGGGACAAGAAACAAAACAGCTAAAGCTATTAAGGTCAGTTTATTTTTTGTTTGTGCTTTCATAACAATGAGAAAATTTAATGAGGGCGAATTTTATCACAAGCCCGAGGATGTTATTCGCTAAATCAACTAATTTCTCTATTCTGAAACTCACAGCTGGTAAAAAAGCAGAGCAAATAAGCCTGACAAATCAAAATATCCAACAATTGTTGTGCTGATTTGCTAAAATATGCCGTTGATTTTTTAGCTGCGAATGTATGAATAAGAATTTGGATTTATCGGTAGTTGTTCCTGTGTATAACGAACAAGACAATATTATTCCCTTAATTGATGAAATTGTCGCAGCACTTGATGGTTTTATTCGCTACGAAATCATTTATGTTAACGATGGCAGCAGTGATGAAACTCTGCAAGTGCTCATCAACAAACAAAAGACTTGTTCTGCACTCAGAATCCTCAAACACGCTCAAAGTTGCGGCCAAAGCTACGCTGTTCGTACAGGTGTATTGCAAGCCAAAGCACCTTGGATTGCCACCTTGGATGGTGATGGCCAAAATGTCCCCAAAGACATTCCTAATCTCTACAACAAAGCCCTCTCAGCCAAAGCCGAAGACAAGGTGTGGTTGATTGCTGGATGGCGCAAAAAACGCAATGATTCATGGCTAAAACTCAAATCTTCAAAATATGCAAATGCTATTCGTCAATGGATGCTCAAGGACAAAACACCCGACACAGGCTGTGGCTTAAAAGTATTTCGCCGAGATGTTTTTGTACAATTGCCTTCTTTCGACCACATGCACCGTTATTTGCCAGCTCTGTATCAACGCGCGGGTGGAACTATCGAAAACATCGAAGTTTCGCATCGTGCCAGAGAACGAGGTGTCAGCAAGTACGGCTTTCACAACCGCCTATGGGTCGGTATTGTTGACCTTTTTGGTGTTTCTTGGCTGATACGCCGTGGCAAGCTTCCACAAATCAGCGAACACTCATCGTCCGATATACATGAGCAATAATTTCTGGCTGCTTATCGGCTTTTTTGGGCAGGCCTTATTTTCCACCCGATTTATCATTCAATGGCTGGCTTCTGAAAAGCAGAAAAAAAGTGTCGTGCCCACGGCTTTTTGGTACTTTTCAATCGCTGGAAGCTTAACATTATTGTCTTATGCTCTGTACAGAAGGGATCCTGTTTTTGTCGCAGGTCAAGCTTTTGGCGTTTTTATATATTTGCGCAATCTGTATTTTATCAAACCCGAAATCGTTAAGAGTTTAACGCTTGTGATTGCTGTGTTTTTTGCTACTTTGTTGAGCTATTTGTTTTCTTCAGGCTTTGTCAGTCCCGCTCATTTAAAGGAACTAAGAAGCAACAACAGTTGGCAAGACAGTGCTTGGCAGGTGGTTGGATTTATTGGCCAAATCATGTTTTCTATGCGCTTTATCTTGCAATGGCTGGCTTCTGAAAAACTTAAAAAATCCATTATGCCTGTCTCCTTCTGGTATTTCAGCTTATTTGGCAGCTTGACTTTATTGTCCTATGCTATTTATCAACAAGACCCCGTTTTTATCATCGGCCAATCCTTTGGCATGGTGGTTTATCTTCGTAATTTGTATTTTATTTTTAAAAAATAAGCCAACTAACGCCTCAAACCCAAATCCAAAAAAAAGAGAACCGAGTCTCATTAATTTATTTGCAAGCATGTTGAAATAACCACTCTTTCAATTTGCAGTCTTGTATGATTAAAACCATTATGAAAACCTTTATTATTTTAGTCTGTTTATTTTTCATCAACGGCTCTGTTAAGAGTGCCGAATACTTTATAGCCACCGATGGCAATGACTCCAATGACGGCTCTGAGCAACTCCCATGGAAAAGCTTGGGCTATGGCTTTGCACAAATCATTGATGGTGACACTTTAACAGTTAGAGAAGGCATTTATCGTTTGGTCGAAGAAACAAATTTGTCTGTCATCAATAAACCCAACATTACTTTTCAGGGCTATCCAGGTGAAACTGTTCAATTATTTGGTTCAGCAACTACGGAAGGAAAAGTTTGGCAGCCCTACAATGCTAATGTCTGGCGTATCGCTGCCGATTTTTTTAACAATGACCCCAAAGGCATGTTCAATAATCATGTTCGAGTTGAACACCAAAGTGATCTTGATGGAGGGCGAGATCATGATTTTGTCTATAATCTTGTCAATCCCAACATGTGGACTAAGGCCGATATCAATGGCGACCAATGCTTTAGCTCAAACACGGGCTGTTATATTTACCTTTATCCGGCTGTTGGTGAAGACCCTAACACCCAAGTTTATGAATTGTCGCAACGTTCTATGGCACGAGTTGCAGGCAATGGCGATTATATGCTAGTTAAAAACATCGAATTTTACTACACCCAAAGCACCGCAATATTTTTTGAAGGAGCTGACTTTATAACATTAGATGGCAATGTTTTTGGCAACACATCCAATGGCAATGATAACTCTTATGCTATTCGCATTTGGGACTCTGAGGGCAGCGTGGTTAAAAATAACAGGGTTTTTGACTCGAAATACTGGGGCGGTTACTCAAACTCCAAAGGCATTACTTTTATGGTGACTAAACAGGGAGAACCCAATGTTGTTGAATACAACGAAATATACGACATACCTGGTTTTGATGCCATTGGTGTTAAGAGCGGCGTTTCCAATCTGATTGTTCGTTACAATTATATTCACGATGTATATTCAGCTTTTACTCCTGGTGGATCCAGGTGTGTTTGGTCCGCAACTAATACTGATGGCTGTCAAAGCACTGATATCGAATATCGACCTGGAGGAAACTGGAAAATATACGGAAACATTGTTGTCAATGCCACAAATGGAGTCAATTTACCAGGCTACATCAACGATGGCGATGACAACCAAATTTATAACAATGTATTTTACCAAGTGCAATCAGGCATAAAGCTCGGCTGGGATGGCACATTTGGCAATGTAATCGCTAACAACATATTTATCAGCAATGAATCTGGGATTTATTTACAAAGTGGCGGAACAGTGACTACAGTGCCCGACTATTTGGATCAGTACACTTCAAATAACAATCTGTTTTTCAACAATTCAAATGCCGACATTCACCTCAGACCCAGTTGGTCTGGGGGCTATACGTTCGGGACACCCTACTCACTATCTCAATTCCAAGGCTTGTTTAACCGCGAAGTTGACTCGCTGTCCAGCGACCCTGTTTTCGTTAATACCAGTAGCTTTGAATTGTCAGAAAACTCTCCTGCTTTAGATGCTGGAGACGGGAGTTTTTGGGGCAGCCCTTCGGTTGATATTGGCGCTTATCCTTATTCGGATTTTTCAAACATTATTTTTGTAAGTGGCTTTGAATAGACGCCGTTCTTACAAAAGGACTAGTACTGCAAACAATAAGTAGTGTCTAATATTCACCGTAGTTGTGTTGGCTTATTTTTAAAAAGTAAAAAACTCGTTGGGAATATTTTTATTAAATAAAAGCTTGTTATTACTAAGCTTTCGAGTTTCTATAAATAATTTTCTTCTCAAACAACTTTATTTTTTAAAAATAAGCCAACACAACTACTTTTGCGAGATAAGCTGAATATTAGAAGGAACTTATTATTTGCAGGACTAGTTCCAGGTGTTTATGCCTTTTTTTCAGGATTTACCTTAGAATTAATATCATCTAATACAGTATTCAAGCGTTGAACCAACTTTTGTTTTTTATTTTCATTGATGTATTTTGACTCAAAAGCCACCTGGGTCTTTTGTAGTAATTCATCCAAGGATTTGTTATCGAGCTCAATGGGATCCATCGTATCTTTTTGTGCTTCTTCAAAAAGCCCTATCCATTTTTCTGTCATTTTACCGTAGCTCAATACTCGGTAAGTGTAACGGCCTGGATTGTTTTTGTGAAATATCAATCCAGCGATGCTCGCGAACAATACAATCGGCATCAAAAATAAATCGCGCAAACCGTCAACAATCAATTTAACTTGCAATACCAAGGTATCGCGAACGACTTCTGTGCGTGAATGTTTTGACTCTTTCATCTGATTTTACCCCTCTCAATGCGCGTGCATTTTACCATGTCCGCTTATTTTTGAATATAGGCTAATAGTCATTCACACGAAGATGCATGTCCGAAATTGTACGAAATTGCCTGAATAAAGAGTTTGCTTGAGGGTTTATAATTTCCTCATTATTCCAATAAAATATACGATGATACGACAAGCCCTTGGTGCACTTAGAAAAGCAAACAACAGCTTTATCGACAATTACAAGAAACTGATAGCTCTATCAGCTTATCAGCAATTGCTCTTGTTTTTGTTCCTCTGTTTTCAATCACATGCGCAAGCACAAGATCTAACCGAAATTGATGAACTACATTTTGTTGCTGATATAGACAATGCAATGCCTGGAGCTGTTACTGATATTTATAGCAATGATGACGCACTTGTCAAATTTAACTTAATCTCGCAAACAACGTCGAGCAACAATGACCTCAGTATATTGGATCAAGCAGGAATAGACGGATTTCATAATGCTGATAATTGCGGAGACTCGCTGTACAGTCTTGATATTAGTGCTTTAGTTGCTGGTGTTGCTGTTCGCCCATCTGATGTCTTTACTGCTGATGGAGTGAAAATTCTGGATGCAGAATTAGCTGGTATTCCTGCCGGAATAAATATTGATGCGTTGAGCCGAGACCCTAAAAATTGTGATTTGATTATCTCAATTGATAGCAGTGCACTTATTGGCAATTCACCGCTTGACGGTGTGTTTAAAGCCGATGATTTGATTCGTTGGAACAGCACTACAGGATTCAGCTTCTATCAAATAACCAAGCTAAATGCCAACATAGATGCATTGCATGTATTTTCACCAAGTCGCATATTGATTAGCCTTGATGTTGGCGGTGACCTGGGTGACATCAAGGCATTTGACGAAGATGTCTTGGAAATTAATCCCTGCACAGGAAACAGCTTTCAATTACTCGCTTTGCAAACAGCCTTGTTAGACACATCGTGGCAGTCAGCAGATCTAAATGCACTTTGGGCAAAACAAACGAGTACAACCGATTTAATCTTTTCCGATGGATTTGACGATTGTCAAGGCCCACCAAACTAAAGGAGTCACTTATGAAAAAAACAGTCTTTATTATTAACATGCTTGTAGCCAATCTTGCTTTTGCTGCTGATGGCGTTCTGGAAATCAATCATATTTGTGCTTCAGTACTCGGCTGTTTCAATGGTGATTCTGCCGGTTACCCCATTAATATTGATGGCAGTGTTGGACGAAGTTATCGCCTGACCAGTGACCTTGTAATTCCAGATGAAAACACCGATGGTATTGTCATTACAACACCAGGTATCAGCATTGATTTGAATGGCTTTGAGATTGTCAGATCCGCTTGCTTTGGAGCAACAACAAATTGTCTGTTATCAGGAACTGGCTCAGGGATAAATGTATCAACCACTAATCGAGGCCTCTCCAGTTCGAACTACCACGGTGTCTCAATCTCAAATGGCAGTATTACAGGAATGGGACAGCATGGTGTTTATTTGACTGGTACAACATCACTTGTGAAAAATTTACGACTACGTTGGAACGGTGCTTCTGGTATTTTTTCAAGCAACAACTCACAAACACTAACTGACAACATTGTTTTTTCCAATGGCACTTATGGTATTTTTGCCAATTCTTCTTCTGCAGCATTAATCAAAAACAATGTAATCTATAACAATACATCGCACGGAATTTGGGCCTATCGAGGATCAACTTTAGAAGCCAATATTGTCTATGGGAATAGCGATGGGATTCGGGTAGATCGCGGCAGCAAAGTCATGGGAAATACAGTTTATGCCAATTCTGGAACTGGAATTCGGGCCAATGCTGGAAGCTCTGTGTATGACAATACGGTTTATGGAAATTCTGGTTTTGGCTTAGATTTGGATTCTGCTGCGGTGTACAGGGGCAATGTATTGCATTCAAATGGAGATAACAGTGCCAATGGTCAAGTCAACAGTGGTTTCAATATGAGTGGTAATTTTTGTGTGAATACAATTTGTCCCTAGAAATTATTTTGGACAAGCTTCCTACTATTTAACGAAAATTAGGTGAAAAACTGTCCAATTTCAACTTTTTCGCAGTAAATTTCTATTCTCGGACACGCTCCAAGGAGCGGGAATCACTTTTTGCTATTGCAATAGTGATGTGAGTTTATTAATGAACTCAGAATTCAGTTGGTACTGGTTTGCAATGGACAAAAAATTGTCGATTGCAACATTCCTCTGATGGAGTTGACCACGCTTGCTATACATGTCGATGCTATCCTGAAATATCTTTTCTGCTTTATTGTTTTCTCCATTCAATAAAGAAACCATGGATTTAATATAATTTAGATCTGCACCCTCAGTTAGTTGTTCCTCTAATGCGGGCAATAGTGTGCTGTTAATTTTTTGCGCATTAGTGTGTAAATTGTAATCAAATTTTAAAAGGTAATAATTCTGTTTTTTCATTGGATTATCAAAGGCAAGCACTTGTCTCTCAAGGTCTTGCAAAGCTGCAAAAGCAGCAGGGTTGTTGTTTGTTTTAATGGCAAAAAGGTATTTTAATCTTGATAATTCAGCCGCTAATTCAGGATTATCAATACTCGCTAGAGTGTGTTGAAAAATATTTATTTGTTCTTCGGCTTGTTGTTGTTTGCCCTGAAATAATTGAATTTCTATCAATGCTTTAAGTGCATAAAGCCCATTGACTGTTCGTTTGTTTTGGTCGCTGAACTTTAAGACCTTTTTGTAAAGTTCCTCAGCCTGAGCATAGTTTGCACTCTGGAACAAAATATCAGCCCAGTTATTCAAAGCAACATAAATGAAGTTGTCATTGCCTGCCGAACGAAAAGTATCATAAGACAGTTCGGCATAATGCAAGGCCTTGTTTGTATCGTACAAATTATTTCTGTACAAGCTAGCAAGAGAACTATAAAGAGCCGCCAATTGTGTTTTTTGTTGCTTTTTATCAATATAGAGCAAGGCTTCTTCAAGATTGTTTCTGGCTTGGTTTGCTTGATTCAAATCAGAATACATATAGGATTGGTTAATCAAAGCAGAAACTATAAACACAGTATCTTTAATGCTTCTAGCATAGTCTAAGGCTTGGTTGTAAGCCGCAACTGCCTTGTTGAGTTGCCCCAAGCGATAATAACTTGTCGCTCGTGTATTGTTCACCAAAAACGCTAGGCGCTTGGATGCTTGCTGCAAATTTATTTTATCTAAAATAGATAATGCCTCTTTTACCTCTCCTTTTTTGCGTTTTAGCACAGCCAGTGCATTCCAGGCAATCCAAAACTCAGGGTCTTGTTTTACAGCTAGTTGAAATTTATCAGCGGCTTTCTCCTCTTGATTTTGCAGTACAAGCCGAATACCGTCAATATAGGCATTAAAAGCTATTTCAGATGTGGTGATATTGGTTCTATTGGCCAGTGAACCCGAGTCAAATTGATTCAAAACCCACTGAGTGACTTGATTCACCAAAAGATAAAGATTTTTTGCTTCAAAATTTTGCATCGGCACATTGTTGCTGGCGCTTCTTAGAAACACGTGTGCTTTCACACCTTTTTCATGTTGAAAAACTCGCATATTTAAGATGGAGTCATAACCCAAATCCTGAATCAAGGTTGTGCTGTTTTGCTTTATTGAATGACCAAGACTTGGAGATTTTTCCAACCTCGTGCTTAAAAAATCACTGACCAACAGTTGCGATTGAATGACTTGGGCTAAATCTTTGTTATTGAGACTGTTTGGCTCATTTTCCTCATGATAAACAATCGCCATGCGTTCAATTTTTTTGTTTAAATGGGTGTTCCTTTTTTTGATAGCATACAGTTGAGACAGCACAAATATCAAAATAAATAACAACGACAGAGCAATAATAAAGGTGCTTTTTCTTGCCGAACTGAACGTGAAGTGGTTTTCGTTTTTGCCAATTAATGGACTTTCCCGTGTTCCAACCTCGGCAGTGAACATAAATCCTTGACCATGAATGGTCTGAATAAGCTCTTTTGTTGTCAATTGAGTCAAAAAACCTTCCTTCAGGCGCTTGACTTGTTTATACACAGTAGAATCCGAAACAATCCGACCACGCCACACATTTTCTAGCAACTCTGATCGACTGATAATTTTGTTTGGATTTTGAGCAAAATAGACTAACAAATCAAAATTTAAGGTCGAAGTTTTTATTCGCTCACCTTTTTTAAAGACACTGCGTTCTTTGGTGTCTATGTCAATATCCAGAAAACAAATCATAATTTTACTCTCTCCTAAATCCTAAAAGTGAAACGTCCTAAAAAATACAAGACCCAGTAATATTACCCAAATCCCGATATAGAAATCACGGGCACTGTCATTGTGTATCTTGCTCAAACCGAATCTAAATGGAGTTTAGGCTTCACCAGTATTTTAGTTAGACTCAATAACTCTATCAAACAATTCTTGTACAGGTCGTTCATTATCAACGTAATATTTTCGGAAGGATTCAATTTGATTTTCTGAAGCTTCAACAGGCTTTTTAAGCAGATACCATTGCACATTTTCCGAACAAGGAGGTGTCGTTAATGAGCCAATATAATGGTAATAATGCTCAGTATCCTCGGGCAACAAATCTTGCGGGTCGATACGAATAGTGCGGCCAATTCCCCCAAGCACATTGTCTAACAGTGAACTGTTTTCACCTTCTTCAAAAAATACAGCGACAACCGCTAGTTGTTTTGTTAGTGGATTTTGATGCACCATATGAGCAACCATATCGAAACGCTTACCATCAACCGTGTGCTCACTCTTGCCGTGGAAATGAAATTGCAGTAATTGAAACATTTCACCGTTGAGTTGAATCTGACCCTTGTTTTTCGGAGTGACTTTTATCGAGTGACCGTTATCAACCACCGCAGCCGATGTGTGCACGTCTTCTTTTAACATAAGATCGTATTGATGATTCATCTCAACGGTCTTACCCGGCTTTATATTCACTGGCGATTGTGAATGTCCAAGTCCACACGTACTAGAAAATTCTTGCCAATGCGCTGGGCCATTTTGAGAATAATCCCAATGTTTTTCGTGAGAAACTCCTTCTTTCTCAACGCGAACAGCGGTGCAAGCAGATAATATCGTTACTATTATGACTAATTTTTTCATGTGTTGTTGACTCCGAATCCCGATATAGAATTTATCGGACATTTTAAAACCTAAACACCAATCCTTCAATTGCTTGTTACCGTTGCGAGTAAAATAAGCCAGGACAAAACGCTAAATCATTACTAATAACTCAACAACCCAAATTTAGCAAAAAAAATTACGCTCTTCTCTGCCCCAGGGCTTGTACTCTCATTGTGATTTTCTATATCGGGATTTGGGTCTGCCATAAACATTTTAACATTGGCTTAAAGTTATTGTAAATTTGAAGCAATAAAGGTATATTTATTATTCAATTCATCTCTTCAACTTATTCGTCTAACTTACTAAAAAATATGAATTCAAGCCATCCAGAAAAAAACTACTTTACCTCACTCGAGGCCAGGGTTATTGCCTGTTTAATGGAAAAACATTTAACCACTCCCAATAATTATCCTTTAACCCTCAACTCATTAATCTTGGCTTGCAATCAAAAGTCCAACCGCGAGCCAGTCATGAATTTAACAGAGGGTCAAGTAGGACATACTGTTAATACGCTTAAAGACAGAGGCTTGGTTGGTGTTGATTACGGTGGCCGCTCGAATCATATTTCGCATCGTGTTATGAATGCTTTAAGTTTAAACAAACAAAAACAAGCGATAATCACTGTTTTAATGCTGCGAAAACCACAAACCTTAAATGAAATCAAAACACGTACGCAACGCATGGTTGATTTTGCTGATGCTAATGAAATCCATCACGTGTTAGAAAAAATGATGCAGGGTGAAAAACCTTTAGTTCTGCTTGTTCCCAAAGCAGCAGGAAGCAGAGAAGACCGTTACACCCATACACTTTGTGGAGAGGAACACCTTCCACTTAGCTCTTCTGTGAGTAGTGACAATCAAACAACGATTGGCAAAAAAATCAATATTACTCAGCGCTTGAAGCTTGAGGAACGCATAGAAGTCCTTGAAAAAAAAGTAGAAGAGCTGATACAATTCATGAAAAAATCAGAGGATAACAGCAATGAAAATTAACAGCCATTTTGATGGCGGAAGTATCGAAGTCGTAAAGACCGATTCCTTTGACGATATTCAGGTCAAAATAAAAAAGGATTCCCATTCTGATTTTTTGCAATGGTTTTATTTTCGATTGCAGGGTATCAAAGATGAAAAATGCACACTTAAAATCACCAATGCATCAGAGACCTCTTATACAGAGGGCTGGCAGGACTATGATATCTGTGCCTCAACAGATAGAGAGGAATGGTTTCGAATACCGTCCCATTACGATGGCAAACAACTCACCGCAGAGTTCTGCACCGATACCGATGACATCTATTTTGCTTATTTTGCCCCATATTCCTTTGAACGTCATCTTAATTTATTGGCCTTTGCTCAACAATCAGAGTTAACTCGATTGGTTAATTTGGGTGAAACAGTCGATGGCAGAGATTTCGATATGTTAGTGATTGAAGACCCTGAAGTGGACTTGCTGGAAAAAAAGAACCTATGGATTATTGCCCGCCAGCATCCAGGGGAAACAATGGCCGAATGGTTTATCGAAGGTTTTTTAGAATCCTTGTTAGACAGTGATAATCCAACAGCCCGAAATTTATTGCAGCAGTGTCGTTTTCATATCGTTCCAAACATGAATCCCGATGGCGCCTATCGAGGTAATTTACGCACCAATGCTACTGGAGCAAATCTTAATCGTGAATGGTCAGAACCAAGCATGCAAGCAAGTCCAGAAGTGTTTTTGGTTCGCCAACAAATGCACAAACGTGGTCTGGATTTGTTTTTAGACATTCATGGAGACGAGGCCATCCCTTATAATTTTGTAGCGGGTTGTGAAGGCAATCCCAATTACAATGAACGTCTCAAGGATTTAGAGGACAGCTTTAAACTAGCTTATGCCGCTGCCAGCCCTGATTTTCAGGACGTGCACAAATACGATGATGACGAAGCTGGCAAAGCTGACTTAAGAATTGCCACAAACTATATCGGCCAAACCTTTAACACTTTGGCCTTTACCCTAGAGATGCCCTTCAAAGACAACCATGATTTACCCGATGAAGAGTATGGGTGGTCGCTTGATCGCAGTAAAAAACTGGGCGAAGATGCTCTTATCGCCATCAATAATATCCTTGTTAAATTGTAAGAGAGACCTTTCATGAAAAATACAGCCATTTCCCTCCTAAAGAGCTGTGCTCTGTTTGCAACTTTCGTTTTAGCTTCTTGCACTAACACAACAGAAGATACTAGCGAAAGCACTAAAACTAAGCCGAAAGTAACACAGCAACCCAAAGCTGAAATTGTCGATGATTATTTAAACGGTTGGTTGCAAGAAGAATATGCCAATGAGTCCGAGAAAGCCAACGAGTTCTTTGCTCGCGTTTTTAAAGCTAATTTAGCCAGAAATCCTGAAATGCAGACTTATTTGGGGATTAAAGATGATTACTCAAAATGGGATGATATCAGCGACGAAAAAAGCCAAGCAGATTTGGCCATCAAAAAACAAAATTTAGCCAAAATCAAACAGTACATTAACTATGGCGCGCTGGATGCTCAAACCAAGGTCAGTTACCGACTGTTTGTGGACTCTATTGAGCAAGACATTAAGGACTTTAAATACAGATTTCATAACTATCCCATCAATCAAATGTTTGGGATTCAATCTGGCATGCCATCCTTTATGATTAACATGCACAGAATCAGCACCGAACAGGATGCCAAAGACTATATTACTCGACTCGATACGGTAGATAGCAAATTCACTACGGTAATAAAAAACTTGAAGCACAGGCAAGAACTAGGCATTGTTGCCCCTAAATTTGTTTATCCCTATGTGATTAGTGACAGCAAAAATGTGATTACAGGCCAGCCCTTTGATGACTCAGAAAAGGACAGTATATTGCTGGCAGATTTTAAGAAAAAAGTTGAGGCTCTGGAGATAGAAGACTCAAGCAAAGAAGCCTTGATTGCCCAAGCAAATGCCGCTTTATTGTCCTCTGTCTTACCCGCCTATCAACAACTGATTAGCGTCACTGAAGAATTGCAAAAAATAGCAACAGATGATGCTGGTGCATGGAAATTTCCTAACGGAGAAGAGTTTTATAAAGCCGCGTTGAAAAAAACCACCACTACCGACCTCAGCGCGAATGAAATACACGAAACTGGCTTGAAGGAAGTCGCTAGAATTCACGATGAAATGCGCAAAATCATGAATAAAGTAGAGTTTGAAGGCGATTTGCAGCAGTTTTTTGAGTTTATGCGTACCGACAAGCGCTTTTATTACGAAAATACAGAGGCCGATCGTGCCAAATATTTGGCCGCAAATGTCAAAATAATTGAGAGCATGAAATCTAAACTTGATTTGTTGTTTTTACGAAAACCAAAGGCTGATATTGTGGTCAAACAGGTTGAAAAATTTAGAGGAAAATCTGCGGGTAAAGCCTTTTATAACAGTCCTTCAATAGATGGCTCTCGACCAGGGATTTATTATGCCAACCTCTATAATATGGCAGAAATGCCTCTCTACCAAATGGAAGCATTGGCTCATCATGAGGGAATCCCCGGTCACCACATGCAATTGGCCATTGCCCAAGAATTAGAAGGCCTGCCTAAATTTAGAAAATTTGGCCGATACACCGCCTATACCGAAGGCTGGGGCTTGTATTCTGAATTTTTACCGAAAGAAATAGGCGCTTATTCTGATCCTTATTCTGACTTTGGACGATTGGCCATGGAACTTTGGCGTTCCTGCCGACTCGTGGTTGATACTGGCATTCATGCAAAAAAATGGAGCCGCGAACAAGGCATAGAGTACTACACAAAAAACACACCAAACGCCAAGGAAGAAGCGATAAAAATGGTAGAACGCCACATCGTCATGCCCTCACAAGCAACCGCTTACAAAATCGGCATGATGAAAATCATGGCCTTAAAAGACAAAGCTCAAACTCAATTAGGCTCAGCGTTTGATATTCGCCAGTTTCATGATGTGGTGTTAAAAAATGGCCCACTGCCCTTAACGGTTCTTGAAGAGTTTGTCGATGAGTGGATTGCAGAAAAACGTGCATCCCAACACCCTCCAAAGTAATTTATAGAGCGCAACAGTCTAACATCTTTTTTTCTAGTTTCTTTATCCAAGATTCAAGCTGAGGGTTGTTATAATTTTCTTGTTCTATGACTTGCTTAACTGTTTTTAGGATTTCCTTTACTTTTTGGTAGTGCTGATGTGAAAACAGATATTTGGCGTATTGGACTTTAATTTGCAGTGCTGATATATGCGTATCAGGATAGATGCGTGCATTGTATTGAAAAGTCTTTTGAAAATAGCGGTCTGCCATTTCTGTATTCTTCACTTGGTTATAGGCTTGCGCAATTTTAAATAAAATCAAGACATAATAGGGACTGTCTTGCTCCACTAGCTTTTTATTTTCCATGATCAAAAACGTCTCTAGTCTCTTTTGCTTCTCTTTGGTATAAGCATAGACACGTGCCAATAAAGTATAGGCGTTTAAGGTCAGTATGTTTTTTGAGTTAAAATGGCTTTCGACTCTTTTTATATGGGCTAAAATGAGTTCTTTGGCTTGTTGCATTTTTTTTAGTGATATAAGTGCAGAGACCAAACTACTTTCGGTATTCAATGTTGCAAAATGATAAGGGCCTAACTTTTCTGTTTGTATGCTGTAAACATCACTGAGTATCTCAAACGCTTTTCCATGTTCTTTCTTTAAACCCAGCAAATGAGCATAATTGGTTTTGAATTCCAGCAGTTGCGGAAAATCTGCATCATAAGACTCCTCGAGCATTGCAATGGCTTCTTCTGTTAAATTAATGGCTCTGTCTAATTCACCGTCATTTTGCGCCAAGACCGCCAACATATTTAACGAACTAGCTACTTGCTGGCCTTTTTTACCAAATACTTTAACATTGACATCGTAGCTTAATTGAGCGTATTGGTGGGCTTGTTGCATTTGCCCGGTGGCCTTAAAACTACTGGACATTCGATAATATAAACCACCGAGATCTGGATGCTTATCGCCTAATATCTTTTTGTAAGTGCTTTCTATTTGGTTAAATTCTGCTAATGCCAACTGATGTTCTCCCATGGTGTTATAGGCACGTCCTAAGTCCAATCTTGCGCTTAACATCAGTGTATTGCTTGCTGGTAATTGAGATTGCAAAAGAATGGACTTTAATAATTTTGTGGTTTTATCATAATCTGACATTTCATAATAAATACCCGCTAACACCAGTTGTATTTTAATTCTTTCACTGGCAATGTTCTTTATCGCATCTATTTCTTGAATGCGGTTAATCAATTCAATGGCTTGCTTGGCCTTGCCTTTCAGGCTTAAGTTTTCGGCTCTAACTAAGCCAAGTTTTGCCTGATCTGTTGCGGATTGAAACAGAGTTTCATCGGTTTTTGATAGCAATTGATCCAGGGCTTGCTGATCTTCTGCCTGAAGATAACTAGCGGCTAAATAAGCAATAGACTTGCTGTCATTTTTGTTAATTAACAGGGATTTTTTAAACAATTCGATGGCATCATTAGGACGTCCCAATTGCTTATAGGCAATAGCCAAAGATTGGTACAAATCAAATTTAATGTCTTTATCCATTGCTGTATTTTCATCTAATTTAGTCGCAGCAACTTGCAAGATTTCATTTGCTGACAAGGCGTTACCTTGGCTAATATCGGGGTTTGTCACACTGAATGAATCCAACATAAATTGTTTGACGTGCTGAGCCTTGCTGGATTCAATTTTTATTTTTTGATACTGCCATAAGCTGAATGTTAAACCCAGTACAAGTGACAACAATAGAGCACTTAAGCTTGCAAACAGAGCTGTATTTCTGTGAGCAAATTTTTTTATCCTGTAATAAAATGACTGCGATGTTGCGGTGACAGGATTGTCCGTTAAATAATTATCCAAATCATCGGCAAAAGACTGCATACTGGCATAGCGATCGTTAGCTTCGAGTTGCGATGCTTTTTGAAGTATGTTTTTTAAATCCTTGTCTATATCTAATTTTTTCAAACATTTATCTAAGGCTGCCTCATCATTAGCACACGATTTGACCAATCTGTCTTGCGGTAGCACTTGCTGGCCAAACAACAACTCCAAGGCCACTATCGCCAAAGAAAAAATATCCGTTTTAACACTTATTTTTTGGGAATTAATTTGCTCAGGAGCCGCATAACTTGGCGTCAGTGCCATAAGAGTGGTTTTGCTCCCTTGTTTATCGCTATTCATAAGTTTGGCTATACCAAAATCAACAATTTTTAGCTTACTGTTCTCGTCAACCAATATATTATCAGGCTTTAAATCACGATGAATAATCAAGTTAGCGTGCGAATAACTCAGCGCATTGGCACAGTGGTGAATGTATTCTATTTTTTTAGCTACTGAGGCCTGATTTTCACTGAAATATTCAGTAATCGGCAAGGCATTTTCGATCAATTCCATCACCAAATAAGTGATATTCTCTTCAGTTTCTCCACCGTGCAACATATCAACAATATTCTCATGATCAAGATCAGCGAGAATATTTTGCTCATTCAGAAAGCTTTTTAACAAATGTGGAGCATAGTCTCTTGGCGAAAAAACTTTAATGGCAACTGGCTTTTGAGCCTTTGTATCGACTCTTTTGGCACGATAAACTTGAGACATACCTCCTTGTCCCAGTTTTTCTAGCAGTTGATAGGCTCCCAAACGTTTTCCTCGTTCAAAATCAGCAAAAACAACAGAATAATCATGAGCCTGAGGAGTGAAATTCTCCAAAATATAAGCAGAATCTTGATTGCTAGAATGCACTAAAGTGATAACAGCTTGCTTGAGTTCTAAACTAATATTGTTAATTTTGCTGATGTGTTTTATGGCATCTTCAACAGACAATTCCGATATATCTGCATAGATGTCAACGGCTCGCTTCCATATTTTAGTTTGAATTGTTGCCATTCTTTTTTATACCATAAGATGAATTTTTACCCAAATCTAGATTTAGAAAACACAATGATAGATATGATGTTTTGACCTGTCCATCATAAACCACGTGGATTATGAAAAAGACAGTATATACTATTGTTTTTCAATGCCATAATTATGAGGACAGGCCATGAGTAATATTAACAACATAAATTCAGAAGTAAACAATTCATCATTCAAAGATATACAAAACACGAGTTATCCAGCCTATATAGGTATGGATACTATTAGGCGGCAATTAACATGGCCGCTTTGGCGACAAATAACTTGGCCCGTTTGAATAAATGAGTATTGTTTCTTCAATAAAACGAGTCAGTGTTTAACGTTTTGTGTTGGCTTATTTTGAAACAGTAAAAAACTCGTTGAGTGTCTTGGTTTCTAATAAAATGTATTTTTCTAGATTTTGTTGAAGATCGAGGATCTCAGACAGCTTTACGGTTTCAAAATAAGCCAACACAAAACGGTACCGAGGTTAATTGAACTAATATGATGCACTATGGCAAAATTCCTACAAAGAAAAGGAATTTTGCCATAGTTTTCTACAACCAAATTTTGTACCATAAGTGATTTTAGTAGAACAAACATGACAACAGCAAGGAGCCAACTTATTTCAATTGATGATACGCCGTATTATCACGTCATCACCCGTTGTGTAAGACGAGCATTTTTAGCAGGCTATGACAAACCCACAAAGACCTCATTTGAACACCGCCGAGCATGGATTGTTAAGAGAATGTTTGAATTGTCTGATATTTTTTCTATAGGCATTTGCTCATACTCCGTCATGAGCAATCATTACCATATTGTCCTAAAAGTTTCTGACAACAAACTTTGGACTGTCACACAAACACTAAAAACATGGAACAGACTCTATAATTTACCCTATCTTTGTGAAAAATTTCTTAGAAATGAAATCTCAACTAAAGCAGAATTAAGACAAGTCAAAGTTATGGCTAAAATGTACAGAAAAAGACTCATGAACATATCATGGTTCATGAAGTGTTTAAACGAATACATAGCAGTTAAAGCCAATGCCGAAGACAACTGCAAAGGCCACTTCTGGGAAGCTAGATTCAAATCCCAAGCACTACTCGATGAAAAAGCCTTACTCACTTGCATGGCCTACGTTGACCTAAATCCAATAAGAGCAGCGATGGCGCAAACCCCAGAGACTTCAGACTACACCTCAATCCAAGAAAGAATCAAAGACAAAAAGACCAAACTACTGACCTTTAATGAAAAAAATATTCCTTACTATCTTTCTGACTACATTGCTTTAGTGGATTACACAGGCAAATGCATCCATCCCAACAAAAAAGGATATATCGAAAATGACATAGATCGGA
>Ga0316208_1000420_pt1 | contig 53545 bp, 56 predicted proteins | sample 3monopyrite_MG_FD_204944 | JGI IMG/M metagenome (GOLD analysis project Ga0316208, IMG submission 204944) | Microbial mat bacterial communities from mineral coupon in-situ incubated in ocean water Damariscotta River, Maine, United States -... | ecosystem: Environmental > Aquatic > Marine >... | reverse complement strand
CGGAAAAATGGCCATTTAGAGGAGGGGTTTTCTCCAAAAACCGATGATATAGCCAGAAAATTTTCCAAAATGCCCATAAAAGGGCCTCTATATCACAGCGTTGGGGACTTTTTCAGCACCCTGCTAGCACGCCCAAAAGGCCCCGAACAGCCCCCCCGAACAGCCTCCTCGAACCACATGTGGCCCGTGTCATGCGCTCAAGGGCGGTTCGTCCACGGTCACAAAGGTTTGCGGATAAAAGCCGTTAAACTGGCTGCGCATGGCATTGGAATAAGCCCCCGTTTGGCCGAATTCCAGCCAGTCGCCTTCGCGCACATCATCGGGCAGTTCGATGGGATCGTCGATCACGTCCAGACTGTCACACGTCGGACCAAAAACCGTAAACGGGCGCACATTTGACGACACCGGTCCATCCAAACGGAGCACCCGCACCGGATGGCGGATATGGCCGTGCCGGGCTTCGGACAGGCTGTGATATATCCCGTCATTGAGGTAAACCTCATTTTCCTTGCGCAATTGCACCTGGGTCAGAAGCGAACAGCCACTGGCGACCAGCGCGCGACCCGGTTCACACATGGTCACGCAATCGCCGCGCAACCCAAGGCCCCCGATGTGGTCGCTCACCACGGCCATGAAATCGCCCAGCGGCGGCGGCCTATCGTCCACATACGTGGCCGGAAATCCGCCGCCGATATCGAGAAAATGAATATCCACCGCAGCCCGCTCCAACACCCGCGCAACCATCTGGATGGCATCGCGAAAGGCATGTGGATCGCGACATTGCGAACCGACATGAAACGCCACGCCCGGTTGAAAGCCTTCGTTCGCCACCTGGCCGAGCAGCGCCGCCACCCGGTCCTCGTGCGCGCCAAATTTGTCCGACAGTTCAAACGCCGCGCCGAACGCCCTGGTCGCCAAACGCACCAACACCGCCTGACCGTGGCGGCTGGGCACCACCTCGACCAGTTTTTGTAATTCCGAGGGATGGTCCACCACCCAATGCTTCACCCGGTAAACATCGTGCGCGGTCTGGATCGCGGCACGGGCTTTGACCGGATGCATGAAATACGCATTGGCATCGGCGTAGGCCTCGCGGATCAAGGCCACTTCATTTAACGAAGCGGTATCAAAATGGCGAATGCCTGCGGTGTATAAGGCGTCCAACACCAGCGGATGGGGGTTGCATTTCACCGCATAGAGGACGCGACCGGAAAAGCTGTCGAGGAACATCCGGGCGCAACGACGAATTTCAGCCGGACGCAAGCAATACACCGGATAGCCGGGACGCAATGCCAGGGCAACATCGCGAACGCTTGAAAAATGCCTGTCGAGCGCCTTCACCACAATCCCCGCCGATCCGCTTCACACATTCAATATGTGGAGACAAATGGCCGTAAATGCAAATCAATAGCGCTTATACGTTGAACCGGAACAGCATCAAATCGCCGTCTTTGACCACGTAATCGCGGCCTTCCTGGCGCATTTTACCGGCTTCTTTACACGCCTGCTCGCCGCCCAATTCAACGAAATCGGCATATGCGATGGTTTCGGCCTTGATGAAACCGCGTTCAAAATCGGTGTGGATCGCGCCCGCCGCTTGCGGTGCTTTGGCATCTTTGTTGACCGTCCACGCACGGGCTTCTTTGGGGCCGACGGTGAAAAATGTAATCAACCCCAACAGGGCATACCCTTCACGGATCACCCGGGTCAAACCGGTTTCTTCCAAACCCAGGGCTTCCAGAAATTCCTGTTTGTCCGCCTCATTGTCGAGTTGGCTGACTTCTTCTTCGATCTTTGCGGAAATCACCACTGAACGCGCTCCTTGCGCAGCGGCCATTTCGGCCACCCTGGCGGACAATTCATTGCCATCGGCGGCAGAATCTTCATCGACATTGCAAACAAACAAGATCGGTTTCGAGGTCAGCAATTGCAACATTTGAAACGGTTTTTGTTCGTCTTCGGATACATCCACCGTGCGCGCGGGCCGACCGTCTTCAAGCGCTTTCAAGGTGCGTTCCACCAAACCCAGGAGAATTTTTGCATCCTTATCGCCGCCCCGGGCTTTTTTGGTCAACGCGGTGACACGTTTTTCCAGACTTTCCAGATCGGCCAGCATCAATTCGGTCTCGATGGTTTCCGCGTCCCGGATCGGGTCTACATCGCCTTCCACATGGGTGACGTTTTCATCGACGAAACAGCGCACCACTTTGATGATTGCGTCCACTTCGCGGATGTTGGCCAAAAATTGATTGCCCAATCCCTCCCCCTGGGATGCGCCCCGCACCAATCCGGCGATGTCGACAAACTCCAACTGGGTGGGGACAATTTGTTTCGATCCGCCGATTTTGGCGATGATGTCCAAACGCGCATCGGGCACCCCGACCCGACCGACGTTGGGCTCAATGGTGCAAAACGGGAAATTGGCCGCTTCCGCCGCCGCAGTGGCGGTGAGCGCATTGAACAGGGTGGATTTTCCCACATTGGGCAACCCGACGATGCCGCATTTGAAACCCATCAGCTTTGGTCCTTGTTGGTTCGGTCCGTTTTGGCGCCCCCCGGCGGGGCAACCGCCTGCGCCACACGGGTCATAAAATCACTATCGCGACCGGCGAAAATCAAATCCATGTTATCGGCCACCGCATCGAACTCGGCCATCATCCAGTCTTGATCGGCCTTGGCAAAGTCGTTCAGAACGTGCCCGGTCACGCGGTCTTTGGACCCCGGGTGACCGATGCCCAAACGCACCCGGGTGTAGCCGTCGCCCACATGGGCATGGATAGACCGCAGGCCATTGTGCCCGGCATGGCCGCCGCCGCGCTTAACGCGCAGCTTACCGGGAACGAGATCCAATTCGTCGTGGAACACGACGATGTCTTCGACGGCGATTTTATAGAACTGGATCAGTTCGTTCACCGCCCGACCGGACTCGTTCATAAAGGTTTGCGGTTTCAGCACCAAGGTTTTTTCGGTGCCGATTTTGCCGTGCGAAACCAGCCCTTGAAACTTATTGCGATAGGGCGAAAAGGAATGGCGGCGGACAAGTTCGTCCGCCGCCATAAACCCGATGTTGTGGCGGTTCCGGGCGTATTTATCGCCGGGATTGCCGAGCCCCACAACAAGGTGCATAAAAAGCTGCGGGAAGGATTACGCCTCGCCGCCCTCTTCCGCTTCACCGTCTTCGACCTCGACCTCGGTTTCTTCCACGGCCGTAGCAACCGTCGGGGCCGCAATGGTGGCAATGGTGAAGTCACGATCCGTGATCGCCGGGGTCACACCGGCGGGCAAGGTAACCGAACTGATGTGGATCGACGTTCCGACCTCAAGGCCGGTCAAATCGACTTCGATGAACTCCGGAATGGCTTCGGGAGAAACATTCAGTTCAACATCGTGACGCACCACGTTCAACACGCCGCCGAATTTCAAGCCCGGCGATTCCAGTTCGTTGATGTAATGCATCGGGACGTTGACGGTAATCGTGGCCCCCTTGGAAATGCGCATGAAATCGATATGCAGCGGACGGTCCGTAACCGGGTCCAATTGAATGTCACGGGCGATCACCCGGTAGGAGTCCTTGTCCACTTTGATTTCCACCAGATGCGAATAAAAACTGCCCGTGTTGATGAGGCGTTTCAATTCGACCGGTTCAATCGAAATCATCACAGAATCTTTTTTGTCACCATAAATGACGGCAGGCACGCGCCCCGCACGACGGGTCGCGCGGGCTGCCCCCTTACCTGCCCGCTCACGCATTTCAGCGTTCAGCTCAAAAGCACTTGAAGCCATGTGGCTATCTCCTTCAAAATCGACCCGGGCCTCCAGGGGTGCCCGCGTCATGGTATGACGCAAAACGCGTCCTCTAAGGAATGACGCAAAACGCGTCCTTTAAGCCCATCCGTGACCTTTTTCAGGCCCCGGTCGGGGATCTTTTTTATCGCCGCACCGCCCACTTAATCGAACAGTGAGGAAACCGACGTTTCACTGCTGATGCGTTTAATGGCCTCGGCCATCAACGGGGCGATCGGCAATTGTGCAATATTGCGCGCCTCGCGCACCGCTTCGGTGGCCGGAATGCTATCGGTTACCACCAGCATTTCCAACGGCGATGCGGCAATCCGCGCCACCGCCCCGCCCGAAAGCACCCCGTGGGTGATATAGGCGTAGACTTCCAGCGCGCCCGCATCCTTCAGGGCCTCCGCCGCGTTACACAGCGTTCCGCCGGAATCAACTATATCGTCGATCAAAATGCAACGACGATTTTCAACATCGCCGATAATGTTCATCACTTCCGACACCCCGGCGCGTTCGCGGCGCTTGTCGATGATCGCCAAATCGGCATCCAAGCGCTTTGCCACGGCCCGCGCGCGAATGACCCCACCCACGTCCGGCGAGACCACGGTGATGTTGTTTTTGCCGCTCAGGCGCGCCACGATGTCGCGCGTTAAAACCGGCGCGGCGAACAGGTTGTCCAGGGGAATATCAAAAAATCCCTGGATTTGCCCCGCATGCAGATCCATCGTCAGCACCCGATCTGCACCCGCGGCGGTGATCATATTGGCCACCAGCTTGGCGGAAATTGGCGTCCGTGGCGCGGGCTTGCGGTCTTGGCGGGCATAGCCGAAATACGGCAACACCGCCGTGATCCGGCGCGCCGAGCCGCGCCGCAGCGCATCGATGACGACCAGCAATTCCATCAGGTTGTCATTGGCCGGATAGGACGTGGACTGGATCACAAAGACGTCTTCGCCGCGCACGTTTTCTTGAATTTCGACAAAGATCTCCATATCGGAAAACCGTCGGATGGTGCTTTTGGAAAGCGGTATATCCAGTTCCGCAGAAATGGACTCGGCCAGCGGCAGATTGCTGTTGCCTGCGACAATCTTCATCGACATTACCCGGCTCAACTTGGGGCCCAAAGGCCCAAAATGTCACACCCAAACCACCGGCTTGCGTGCGTCCCCCATCCGTAGCTTCACCGCACCGTCGAGGTGCCTCGTTGAAGCGAGGCGGAACATACCAAGGGATGGTGCCACTGTAAACGTGCAATACACCACAAAAACGGGTTCATATGGCTTCATGCGAGCTTTTTGCACCCTGCGGGTGACTTTGCCACAAGGGCATAAGCTATTGGGGCGGCGGCAACGCCCGTCCCGGTTCACCCGGCAACGCGATCGGCGGCGGTGCTCCGCGCGCACGGCGCGCCGATCCCGGCGGGGGACCGGGACGGGTGCCGAATACATATTCAATGCCCACGGCGGCGGCTTTGGAAATCGACGGAACGGCTGCCGCCCAACGACCTGTCCCCCCCGCGCCCAAGCGCACTTTATCAACGACGCCGAGGCGCGCATTATCAACGACGCCTGCGCGCGCCGTGTCAATCGTCCCTGCGGGCAGGTCGTTTTCCTGCATCGCACGGCCCAACTCACGGCGGTCCATGGTCAACACCCGCCACACAATGCGCACTTTTTCAAAGCCGTTTTGAGCACCTTCCACCGTCACCTCACCGGCCAGGCGGAACGTGGCCTGGCGCGGGTCACCGGTCACCAACACGTCCGATGTGCGCAGCGCCCGAGCCACGCCCCGGGTTAGGATCCGGGCCTGTGCCGCCCCCAGCCCGGTGACTTGTTCCACCAACAACCCCGCGCGCAACGGATCCAGCGGCGTGGTGGCCCTGGTTTCACGCCGCACCATTTGCGCCACCGGCCCCGCGGTGCCCATGCCGATCGAACTCAACACCCGTGGCGATCCAAAATCCCAGTCCTGATCGGTGCCTTCGATGCCCAGAGCGTAAGTGGAAATGACCCGGCCATTGGTATCGGACAAAATCCACCGCAAAATACGCCGATAGTTCACCCGGCGATCACCAACATACGGTTCCGCCACCCCGCTCAACACAAAAGAACGCTCCGAACGCGGGCCGACGGCGGCCAATTGCGCGGAAATTTCTTCTTTTTTCAGGTTTTCCACCACATATTCGGCGATCAATTTGCCCATCGGCACCGTCGTGCCCTCCGGCGGAACCACCTGGACCGAGGCGCGCATGGACGCGGCGCGGGCATAATAGGCATCCCAACGCGGAACCGCCTGGGGGGCGGGGCTGGCACAGCCGCTCAAAAACCCGCCCAAAAACAAGATCACGGCGAACCCGCTCAGGCGCGTCACCATCTCAAACCGATCAGTGATATCTGCCGCCCATAGCCCGTCTCGCCATTGTGGGTTGCGCGGCGATAGCTAAAAAACCGCGCTTCATGAGGGTATGTGTCCCAATCGAGCACCTCGACCGCCGCCAAATCAAGGCGTTGCAATTCACCGCTGACATAACTGGGCAAATCGAATTGATAGTGACCGGGCCGCGTCCCCGCTTCCAGGCACCAGTCCGCCCAGGCGGTCTGGCTGATAATTTCCAGGCGCAGGTCTTCGCCGACCTCATAAGACGCCTGGTGGATACACGGCCCAACCGCTGCATGAATGCGGCTGGCCTCGGCCCCCAGCGCGACCATTTTGGCAATGGTCGCCTGCAACACCCCGGCCACCGCCCCTTTCCATCCGGCATGCGCCGCGCCCACGATCCCGGCCCGGGCATCGGCGAACAGCACCGGGGCGCAATCGGCGGTCAGCACCCCCAGCACCACCCCCGGCGTATCCGAGACCATGGCGTCGGCGAAGGGCGCATCGGCCTGGGCCCAAGGGGTCTGAACATGCACCACGTCAGCGCCGTGAACCTGCCGACAGGTCACCAACTGATCTTCGTCGAGGCGGGCCAAGGCACAGGCCCGGCGGCGATTTTCAACCACGACGTCGGCATCGTCGCCCGATTCCGGCGCACAATTGAGGCTCGAATACAAACCTTCACTGCGCCCGCCTTCCCGGCCAAAGAAGCCATGCCCAATGCGCTCCCCCTTCGGGGAACGGGGGTCTGTCGTGCAAAATTGAAGTGTGTTGGCCTGATACATGGGATCATTAAATGGACAGTTGCGCCGAATGCCAAGCCCTTATACCAAGTGGTCTGGTTCTTTCACCAAAAACCCTGCGCAAACCCGCATACCCAGGCATTTTTTTATTTGCCAGCCCGGTTTATCAATGGCATATGAAACGTGCAGCTTGTTTTAGCAACGATGGATTGCAACCTTTCGGACGTTGAAAAAAAGGGTATGGATATGGACGCCACCATTGTCGCAATCAATCGCCAATTGGGGGCGATGGTGGCGGAAACGTCCGACCACACGTGCGTGATTATCGAAACCCTTGGTCGGATCACCGCCACAGTTGGCGACAAAGTACGTGCGAACTGGTCGAAGACCGGCAAAACGCAGGTCGATAACCTGACCCAGGGCCTGCAAATGCAAGCCACCCTTCAGGCCATTAACATCAGTCGCAACGAAGCCATTGGCCGAATGACGATTTTATAAGCTCATCCCGACCATGGCGGCACGCCAAAGCCCGGTGCCGTCACCGCGATCACCTTGAACAGCGAGCCCATTTGATCGGCTTGGGTCAGACGGTTATAGGCCGCGTCAATTTCGGTCATCTGTTCCGCAGTGGCGTTCATCATCAACATATCGGCGCGTTGACGCAGGCCCAAACGCTCCAAAAATGCGCCTTGAGGGACCGGACCGAAAACATCCGCCCCGGCGGCCCGCGCGGTTTCGATCAAGTGTTCGAAATTCACATGCGTGGTGAGATCCGCGTCACCGGGGTCTTTCAACACATCGACAAAATTATGGTTTTTCACCGCCTGCACGGTCTCGCCAATGCCGTGTTCGCCGTGACCGTAATCAAAAATCAGCGCCGCGCCACCGTGTTCCACCACCCGGGCGGCAATTTGATGCATCACCGCGCCAGCCGCCGGTTGGTGTTCGAAGATCCCGCCCGGCGGGGTCGCGTGGCGCAAATCAGCGGGGATCACCGAACTGTCGGCCAAGGCTTCGGACACGACAAATGCCAGGCCGTCGCCCTCTTCGTTCAGGTCCACCTGGCGTTCCCGCCAGCCGTCGTCGGTGCGTTCGTATTGATGGGTTGGCAAGGCGTCGAAAAATTCATTGGCGATGACCACCACCGGACCCGGGCCGACATCTTCAAAACGATCCCGCCACGCCGGCATCATCATGGTCGGCACGAGGCTTTGTTTTTGTTTGGCGCTGAGGGCCGGACTGGTTTCAACCAACCACAAGCGCGCCGCGTCGTCGAAATCGGGGAGTGCGTGGGCGGCGCGCAACGCATCCACCATCAAGGTCCCGCGCCCCGGTCCCAGTTCGACCAGATTGAGCGGGTCGGGTTGCCCCATCGCCTGCCACACCACGGCCGCCCACAAGCCAACAATTTCGCCAAACATTTGGCTGATTTCCGGTGCCGTGGTGAAATCGCCGTCCGCCCCCAGCGGGTCTTGCTTCATGTAGTAACCGTGTTCGGGGTGCGACAGAGCCAGTTCCATATAGCGCGCCACGGGGATCGGCCCGGTGGTTTCGATTTCGCCTTTGATGATGTCAAACAGATCGTTCATGCAAAAACCCCACGTTATTTACAAAGGTCATTTACAAAGGGCGGGCGGGCGGGCGTTTTTGCGCGTATGAAATCAGCCAGATGCCCGCGATGATCATCGGAATCGACAACAATTGGCCCATGGTCGCGCCTGCGAACAGGTAACCCAAATAGGCATCGGGCTGGCGGAAAAACTCGACAATCACCCTGGACACCCCGTACCCGATCAGAAAAGTCCCCGATAAAATCCCCGGTTTTGAGCGCAAACTTTTGCGCCGCCACACCAGATGCAAGATTACCAGCAAGACCAGCCCTTCCAGAATCGATTCGTAAATTTGGCTGGGATGACGCGGGTACGGTCCGGCCCCCGGAAAGATCACCCCCCACGCCACGTCCGTGGTCCGGCCCCACAATTCGCCATTGGTAAAATTGGCGAGGCGGCCAAAAAACAACCCGATCGGGGCGACCATCGCGGCCAAATCGACAAATGCCCAAAACCGGATTTTGCGCAACCGGCAAAACAGCAACGTCGCCACCAAAACCCCCAGGAACCCGCCGTGAAACGACATTCCACCTTCCCACGTTTGAATGATTTCCGAGGGATTGGCAAAATAATAAGCCGGTTTGTAAAACAACACATAGCCCAATCGACCGCCCAGGATCACGCCAAACACCGCCCACACCAAAAAGTCGTCGGCATCTTGGGGCTTGACCAGCGCACCCTTTTGACGGGCCAGCCAAATCATATAACGCCAGCCCAAAACCAGCCCCGCAATATACGCCAGGGAATACCACCGAATGGCAACCGGACCAATTTCAAACAACACAGGGTCAATCATGGGAAAAGCAATGGCGAGCATGGAATTCTCCGTTAACGATAAGGGTCATCGGTGGACAGGAAATTTTGAACGTAAGCCTTGATGCCGTCTTCCAGCGAGGCGAAACCCTGGTCATAGCCAGCGCCGCGTAGCTTGCCCATATCGGCTTGGGTATAATATTGATATTTGTCGCGCAAATGGTCCGGCGTCGGCACGTATTCGATTGCCGGGTGTTGGCCCAACGCCTGGTACACGGCTGCGGCCAGGTCCTTGAACGGGCGCGCCTGACCGGTGCCGCAATTGAACAGCCCTGAAACATCCGGAGTATCCAACAGCCACATCATCACCTTGACGCAGTCGTCCACCGACACAAAATCACGCAGTTGCCCGCCGTGTTCATAATCGGGGTGATGGGACTGAAACAGCTTTGCCACGCCCCCCGAGCGGGCCGCCGGGAACACGTGGCTGACGACGCTTTGCATGGTGCCTTTGTGATATTCGTTGGGGCCGTAAACATTGAAAAACTTCAAGCCCGCCCACTGCGGGGGATGGGGCTCATTGCCGGCCAACATGCGTGCCACCCGGCGATCAAACAGTTGTTTGCTCCACCCGTAAGGGTTCAGCGGTTGCAGCGGGGTGAGGGCGTCAATGTCGCTGTGATCGACAAAACCGTGTTCCCCCCCGCCGTAGGTCGCCGCGCTGGACGCGTAGATAAAGCGGGTTTGGTGGGCGGTGCACCACCGCCACAGGTCCATCGACAAACGAAAGTTATTGTTGATGATTTTATCGGCATCGGTTTCGGTGGTCGATGAAATCGCCCCCATGTGAAAAACCGCTTTGACGTTGGAGGCGTGCTCTTGCAAAAAATCGAACAAATCGTCGGGGTGCACGATGTCGTACAATTCGCGCCTGGCGATGTTTTTCCACTTCACCCCGTCGCGCAGCCGGTCCACCACGACGATGCGACTGTAACCGCGCTGTTCCAACGCCCAAACAATATTGGACCCGATAAAACCGGCCCCGCCGGTGACGATGTACATGTGGGAATCCCCTTAAACCCGGACCCTGTTTATACGGGCAGCGCACGCCCCCGGCAAGGGCTGAGGTTGCGTTCATGCCGGGGGGGCTGCATACTGTGTCATCATAAAATTGATCTATTGCACGTTTTTCATAAGGACGCTTTACCTATGCAAACCTCGAACCGGTTTCTCGATGACATGGCCAGGGTTGCAAGCGGCGCGGTGTCTGCGGTCACCGGCCTGAAAGGCGACGGCGAAAGCTTTTTGCGGCGCCATGTGGAAAAGGCCCTCAGTGAACTTGATCTTGTCAGCCGGGAAGAATTTGAAGCGGTCAAAGCCATGGCCGCCAAGGCGCGCAGGGAGCAAGACAAACTCCACGCCCGCATTGCCGAGCTTGAGGCCCAATTGAAAACCCCGAAAAAAGCCGCGCCACGCAAAAAATCCAGCGGCGCTTAAACCAACTTGTCGATTCGAACGCCCTTTCCCCCTGCGGGTGGTTTTATGACGACCCCGGGGGGCTTTTCGCTTCGACCGCGGCTTATTTTCTATTTTTCCATAACCCTTTGAAAATAAGTCTTAAGCAAACCAGGCCGTGATTTTATCCACACAAATTCGGCGGCTTCGGGTTGCGGCGTTCGCACACCTCAGACACACTACATTTAGTGTTTTGCGACAAGCATTGCACATCAACTGCCCTTTTCACCCGGACGGGGCGCAGTGGATTTGAGGGTTCTTGAGCATGGCGACCTTGCACCGCGATATGGACGTTACCCGCCGCCATCCCATGGACGTGGTTGAAAAGACCGTTGGCCTGTACGAATGGCAAAGCGAGCGCAGCTGCGACACCGAGATCGCCGCCAAGGTGCCCGGAAAGTGGTGTGATTATTCCATGTACTTCACGTGGAGCGACAACGCCGAGGCCTTGCAACTCACCTGTGCCTTTGACATGCACATTCACGAGGGCAAGCGGTCCGCCGTGCATGAGCTGTTGATGTTGGCCAATGAAAAATTATGGCTGGGTCATTTCACCTTGTGGGCGGACGAAGGTTTGCCGATGTTTCGTCACGCCCTGCCCTTGCGCGGTGCCCGCGCCCCGACCATCGAACAAATTCAAGACATGGTCGAAACCGCCCTGTACGAATGCGAACGCTTTTATCCTGCGTTCCAGTACGTCATTTGGGGTGGACACAGCGCCAAACAGGCGATGGCGGGGGCTCTTCTGGAAACCGTGGGAGAAGCCTGAAACGGGCCGCTCCCCAACCACCGATCAGGATCATACCCATGACGTCAAACCCCAAACTGTTGCTCATTGGTTGCGGCAAAATGGGCTCGGCACTTTTGCAAGGCTGGTTGAGCCAGGGCATTGCCGCCAGCGCCATCACGGTTGTCGAACCCAACCCGGATATGGCGGCGGGCCTGGCGGCTAAATTTGGCGTCACCGCCGCCAACACCGCCGAGGACCTCGGCGCCGACTTCGCTCCCGATGTGGTGATCCTGGCGGTCAAGCCGCAAGTCATGGACCCCGTTCTGCAGTCTTTTACCCATCTGGTTCAAGACCGGGAGGGGCCGGTTTTTTTGTCCATCGCGGCGGGGCGCACCATCGCCAGTTTCGAGGCCCGGCTCGGCCGCCAGGCCGCCATTGTCCGCGCCATGCCCAACACCCCCGCCGCGGTCGGTCGGGGGATCACCGTGGGCTGCGCCAACACTGTGGTCAGCCTGGTGCAAAGGGACCTTTGTGATCGCCTCATGAGCGCCGTCGGCACGGTCGAATGGGTCGATGACGAAGGTCACATGGATGCTGTCACCGCCGTCTCGGGCAGTGGTCCGGCGTATGTTTTCTTGTTGGCCGAAGCGATGGCCAAGGCCGGGCGGACCGCTGGCTTGCCCCCCCAATTGTCCGAGAAACTGGCCCACGCCACCGTCGCGGGTGCCGGGGAATTGCTCTATCATTCCACCGAACCGGCCGCCACTTTGCGTGAAAACGTGACCTCGCCGGGGGGCACCACGGCGGCCGCGCTGGCGGTTTTGATGGACCCCCATGGCCTCGACCCCCTGGTGGCCAAAGCCATCATGGCCGCAACCCGGCGTTCGCGGGAACTCGCCCAATGAGCCCCAACATCCACTTTGACGACTTTCTCAAGGTCGACATCCGGGTTGGCCGGATTGTCACCGCCGAACCATTCCCTGAGGCCCGCAAACCGGCTTTTAAACTGTCGATTGATTTTGGCGATTCCATCGGGGTGCGCAAATCTTCGGCACAAATCACCCGGCACTACACCCTGGGAAAGCCTGGTGGGGCGGTGCGTGATGGCGGTGGTGAATTTCCCGCCCCGCCAAATCGGCCCGTTCCTGAGCGAGGTTCTGGTCCTCGGCGTGCCCGATAGCGACGGCGAAGTGGTGTTGATCAAACCCGACCTGGGTGTATCTCTCGGTGCGCGGCTGTTTTAGGTCGTCATTCATCGGCTCAATCTGTGGCCCCTTCGCGTCCCGCGCACCCGCATCCGCCCCCCCCTGCAGCACATCAGCACGCAGCGAACTTGCATTTTGTGCATGTCTTCACGTATAACAGTTACCAAACGAGCGTTTGGTACCGAGAAAGGCCGATGACGATGGCTCCCAAAAAAGTCAAATCAGATGCTGCGACGGTCCTCCAGCATGCGGAAACTTTGTTTAGGCGGCAGGGTTATGGCAACACCACCATGTCGGAAATAGGCACAAAGAGTCACCTTCTGAAAGGGAGCGTGTACCACTATTTTCCCTCCAAAGAAGAAATTGGCCTGCAAATTATCCGCAAGGTTTCTGAAGAATTCCGCAGTGAAATTTTATACATCGCGTATAACGAGAACCTTCCCAGAGCCGCTCGGCTCACGCAAATGATGACCCTGACACAAGCTTATTTGGCGTCCAGGGAAACCTGTTTGATGGCCCATTTGGGTCTGGAAACGGCCTTTTCGAACGTCCGTTTTTCGCAACTTATCCAGGATTTTTTCCACAACTGGGTGGCGGCTATTGCCCATGTACTGGAACAGGAATATGGCGAAAAACGCTCTATTATCATAGCACAAGACACTGTAGCAAAGATCGAGGGTGCTATGGTGTTTTCAGCCATTTGCAACGACCAGGGACCTTTGGAACGGATCATAAAGGATGCCATGGATCTTTTGCCAAGTTGTATTTAAAAAAAATTTCTCTTGTAAACAAACAACCGTTTGGTAGGATGCCCCGCGATGAGGAAACGTCACGAGATATTACACGAAGGAGAACAGGACGCTCAGAGTAGATACTCTCAGGAGTTGAGTTGGCCCACATTCGCCCTCGACAAGATGTTTAAGACAGAATTTGACGGGGCGATGAAGGGGTTCATTGAGGCTCAACGTTTCTTTTTCATTGCGACTGCTGGAGACACTGGGAAATGCGATGCAAGTTTTCGGTCAACTGAGCCGGGTCCAGATGGAGTAATGCAACCGGCAACAAAAATATTAGGGCCTGATAAGCTTGTTTTTCCAGACTACAGTGGAAACAATATATTCAATTCGATAGGAAATATACTTGTTAACCCAAATATTGGTATGATTTTTATCGATTTTGAAAGGTCTACAAGAATTAGGATAAATGGAGGTGCTGAAATAATAGAGGATATAAATATTTATTCCGATATTTGGTCGACAGCACATCGATATATTCTAGTAACCATCGAACAAGCTTACTGGAATTGTCCTCAGAGAATTCCAAAACTCAAACTTTAGTATGATCACGTAAGGAAACAGTAAAATGCAAATGAACAACCCCCGCCAAACCGCCAAAGAAATGATCAAGGAATCCGTGCCCACCGAGGTCTGGCTGAAAAACCAGGCCTATGTCAGTGAACTTCAAAAAACCATTGCTCGCCACCCCGTGACCCGCCACCCGGCGATCGAGGCCTTGAACAATGGTGTCTTCGATAAAAAAACCATGAAGAAAATTCACCTGGAATACCGCCACGCCATTGTGCAGATCTTCACGGATGCCTTGCTTATGGCGCAACACCAGTCACGCCAGGTTGAACCCCGCCTGGTGCCCGGCAGCAAAATGTATGCCCGGTTTCTGCTGACCTTGAACGACCTTGACGAATTTGGGTTCCGCCCGGGCGAGGATACAAATGGGTATTATCGCGGCAACCCCGGCTTGGCGCACTATCCGCTCTTTGAGCGTTTGCTGGATGATTACGGCATCGGCGCTGAAGACCGGAGAAGTTACCAGCCCACCGAAATCGCGACCACCGTTCGCGAATTTTTGGAAGGCAGCTACGGTGATTTTTCGCTTTTGGTGGCCTTGCTTGCGGTTGCGGAAGAAGAAGTTGTTTTGTACAGCCCTCCTCTGCGCAAAAGCACCGCGGCGGTTGGTCTGAATGTGGTTGACGGCTATTACCACGTCCACGGAACCAGCGATGAAAAAGACGTCAACGCCTTTGACGATGATCACGAAGATGATCTGTGGCACATCGTCAATCAGGCGATTGTTCCGGCCCAATACGACGAGATCACCCAGAAGGCGATCAAATATTGTGATCTCTGGTGCGATTTCTGGGACGAACAAATCAAAGACCGCAAGGACCAAAAGGCCGCTTAAGGGCAGCCATCGACAGGGTCAGCCGACATATCCGGCTGACCCTGTCTCGTTGCGACATCCACACACAATGGGGGCATCAATGGGAACGAACTATACCGACAGCGAGACATTTCTTTTGCAACGAGCCGAAGAAATTCTCCGTGCGTCCGCCGGCCTAACCCTGGAGCGGGCAACCGGCAATGAAAAGAAGATCGCCCTATATGCCGCCGAAAAAGAGATCGAGTGCGATGAGAGGGAAGCCTCTTATCGTGCGCATATCGAGGCGAACTCATGTTCCATATAGGCCCACCGTGGACCCCAAAAACTGTGTTTTCACGCCCCAGGTTTTGGACCGGTGGAGCTCCACATCCGGGGATGGCTCGATTTTCCTTTTAGATCCGATCATCGTTTACAGGCCGAGGACTTGATAGATATGGACCATACATTCCCGCTCATGAAGCGACTTCCCATGTACCCGCTTAAGGTCTCCCATCCTGATTCTCAAAATCATTCGGATGGGATGGCGGACATTGATTTGGGTATGGGAAACCCCGATTTGCCGCCTGCGGATCACATCGTGGATGAATTGATCCGAAGCATGCAGCAAGATACCAATCATCGCTACGCCCCCTCTTCTGGCGTGCCGAGCCTGAAGAAAGGCATATGTGAGTGGTACCAGGATCGCTACGGTGTCACCCTGGACCCCGACACCCAATCCATCGTCACAATTGGTTCCAAGGAAGGGATCGCCCATTTGGCCATGGCGACCGTCAGTTCCGGTGACAGCGTCATCGTCCCGGACCCAACCTACCCGGTGCACGCCCACGCTTTTACGATTGCCGGGGCAACCGTCAACAGGGTGCCTCTGATAAATCCTGATGATTTTTTGCAAAGAGTCCGGCGTTTGATCGCGACGGCCTTCAAAAAACCCAAACTGATCCTCGTCAATTTCCCCGCCAACCCAACGGGCATGTGCGTCGACTTGCAATTTTATACCGAACTTGTGGCCATTGCGCGCGAACACAGCATCTGGCTGGTGCAAGATTTTGCCTATGCTGACATTGCCTTTGACGACTACGTCCCGCCTTCCATATTGCAGGTCGAAGGTGCGAAAGACGTTGCCGTAGAGTTTTTCAGTCTCTCAAAAAGCTATAATATGGCGGGATTCCGGGTTGGGTTCATGTGCGGGAATTCGCAACTGGTTCAGGCTTTAACGCACATCAAATCGTACCTGGATTACGGCATATATCGCCCAATTCAGTCCGCCGCACAGGTGGCGCTTCAAGGCCCCCAAAACTGCGTGAAAACCCTCGCACACGAATACCAATGTCGGCGCGACACCTTATGTCATGGGCTTCGCCGCCTCGGCTGGGAGGTTGATATCCCCAAAGCGACGATGTTCGTCTGGGCAAAAATTCCCGACCTCTATCAGGGGATCGGATCGGAAGAATTCACCAGGATATTGTTCGATGAAACCCGCGTTACCGCCACGGCGGGCCGTGTTTTTGGTCTTTGTGGCGAGGGATACGTCAGGTTTAGTCTGGTGGCAAATACGGATGAAATAAATACGGCACTGGGCGCGATCTACAGGATGATGCAGTTGGAAATCGCCAACCAAAAATATTCCGCATACGATAATCTTACAGCCCTTGGGGGTGCCCAATGAGCGGTCGTGAAAAATCCAATAAGGGGCACTACGAAATTCACCTGTTCGTCTGCACCAACACGCGGACCGGTGGCGTTTCATGCGGGACTTCGGGGGCCGCGTTATTGCATAAATACGCAAAGAACAAAGTCCGCTTGTTAAGCGCCGAGGCGCGCTCGCGCATACGGGTAAATTCAGCCGGATGCTTAAACCGCTGCCAACACAAGCCCGTCGTCGTCATTTATCCGGAGGGAACCTGGTACAGCTGTACGTCCCAGCACGATATGGATCAAATCATCGACAGCCACGTGATCAACGGCATCACGGTTGAAAACCTCCTCATCGCGGAACCATAGGCCCTCAACCACAGACGACGTTTCTGTGGCGCGAAGCTAACAAACGGCGATCCATCTGTCGCGCGTCGTTTTGCCGATGCCAAGGCCTTGCACAACCAACGGATTGACCCGGATTTCTGAATAGCTACACTCCTTCCCTATGATGAGGCGCGGCAGTTTTTGTTGCGGATTGACCCGGATTTCTGAATAGCTACACTATCACGGATATTTTTACCGATTGGGGTAAGGTTGCGGATTGACCCGGATTTCTGAATAGCTACACTAGCGGCGGCTGGGGTTTTCCATATCCGCGAGTTGCGGATTGACCCGGATTTCTGAATAGCTACACTCAAACCGTACTATTACGGCGGGCGCGTAGAGTTGCGGATTGACCCGGATTTCTGAATAGCTACACTTGAGACGTCAAACGCGCAGTGGAACCAGCCGTTGCGGATTGACCCGGATTTCTGAATAGCTACACTATGCTGGCCCGAAAAGAGCTGGTGCGGTTTGTTGCGGATTGACCCGGATTTCTGAATAGCTACACTGGATAGGCGTTAACGGATTGAAAACATTGATCCGTTGACGCTTGTCGCATTTTAAAACGACCTGGATAACGCCTAAAACAAGAGCAACTGTGCGTGTTTTTCGTGGGAATCACGGCGTTTGCCTTTGAAGAGTTTAATATTTTCATATTGTTTATCGGTGATGGACACGATCTGAACACTGCCATATTCCGGTAAATTTTTTTGAATTCTTTGTTCCAGCGTCTGCCCACGGTCCTTACCCGAGACCATCCGATAATACACGGAAAACTGGGCCATCGCAAAACCCTGGTCCAACAAAAAATCCCTGAATTTGGTCGCGGCTTTCCGATCGGATTTTTCGACCACGGGCAGATCAAACATCACCAACATCCACAAAACATCGTATCCACTTAGAGCATTTCCGGGTTAATATAAACCACACTGACCGTGTTATTTTGGTTCGTGAATAGGAGCGCGTTGCAAGCCGATGCCATCGCATCGGATCAGGCGCGCGACGACGTCACGGGGCAAAATAACACGGCCTTCGGTGGGGTATATCGACCCGTCGGGGGCGTTGTGGCCCTTGCCCGATGCGGTGACATCGCGCGGCGGGCCACGCCTACCCGAGCGAGCCGATCTACCCCATCAGTGTGATTCATATTAGCCCGGAATTGCTCTAGCCAGCGGTCCTGATCACGCAACATCTTCAGACCAACTTGTCAGCTTGTTTCAGTTCTGGAAATTCCAGAACATTTTCTTTTCCCCGAAGGCTGTCCACAAATGTTTGCGCCAATCGGTGCAAAGCGTTCATCACCGTGGAGGTGCCTTTTTCAAGCCCCACGTCCAAATCCAGAACACGCGTCAATTTTTGCTTTAATTCCGGGCTCAGATCCGTTTCAAACGAATCTTCGTGATCCAAAATATTGCGGACCGTTTTGTCCACCACAGGACGAAACGGTTCCATCAAATCATCGACAAGCACAAAGGGATTTTTGCGATTGTGATGGTGGATCCCCAGCGCCGGGGTCAGCCCCGCACCGCACACCGCGCGCGCCGTGGCGGCACGCAATACGCTATAGCCGTAATTAAGCAACGCGTTCTCTAAACCGGTTTGAAAATCCCGGCGAAAGTCCGCACCGAGCAAAGCCGTCCAGTAGCGCCGTGCGGCTTGGGCTTCCATATTTTCAAGATCACCCGATTTCACGCGCCCGGCCAACACCTGCAACTCATTTAAGATGGGCGATATGGGCTCAAAATAGTCCAACACAATGCGTTGATTGGTGATTTTTTCTTTTACGATGGATTGCCAAAGTCGCTTTGCAAACGGTTTTGAGCATTCCATTTGCATCCACAAAATGCCCGTTTGGTCATAATGGCCGCCATACGGCACCGTCAGCGCCAACGGGTGATAGGTCTTGCCGCACGTCACAACCGGAACCTGGCGTTCGGCCAGTTCCACGATCAATGCTTTGGTCAAGGTGATTTGATGCGCCGAAAGGATCAGCGCCGTGATGTCATCCAGGGGCACCCGACCGGCTTCCCGGTCGCCTTCCCTGACAACCAGGAAGCCCCGATGTTTGGACAGATAATGACCGTCTTTGGCGATTTCCACAATCTGCGTCACCATGGCTTTATCCTTTGATGGTGCCGTCTTCAGACACCCTTAAACGGCGTATAAAAGACCGCTGTAACGTGTTGATTGAAAAATATTTCTGCTTTCCCTCGGTTTCGTATTGGCGGCGCAGGTCAATTCTGTTGTTGGTGGTGCTGAACCCGGCGACTCGCATAATTACGGCCTGTTCACCTTCACGCAGTTCCACCAAATCGTTTTTAAACAACCGGGTGATAAATTTGGCCGCGGGGTGAATGGGGTGATCGCCAATGTGTCCGGCATTTTTATCCGGCATTTCACCCTTGCACGCCGCATAAGACCAAAATGCCCCTTGCCATTCGAATTCGCCTTTTTTCCATTTTCCCGGCTTGCCCTTGGGCACCTGCCAGATGTCCACGCAGACAAACGAGTCCGGGGCGTAGGCTTTGTAGGGTGCCGATGAAATTACCGTCGCCGACTGGTTGGACAGCAAAATCCGGATGGTTTTGATGTTGTGAGCTTTACCAAACGCACCGAGAACCTTGGCCAGACCGTTTTTATCCAATTTCGTTCCCGCCACCTTTGCCCTCGCAACGTGGTCTTGAACCAACGACCGCCAGCCTTTATTGCGAATGGCATTAATTTCTTTATCCGTCAGGGCGGCAATGGCCTTGCGGGTCACCAAATCGTACCCTTTCAGGTCCGGGTCCTGTTTGTCTTTCGCCACCACCCCATAAGCCGTTTCCTTAAACATTTTTCCGGTGGTGCCGTGATCGGGCTTGTAAGACACGACAATCGTTTGCAGCCGGTCGTCCAATTGTTTGCGTAACGGGGAAATGTCCGGCAGGTCGATGCGCACACGGTCATCGGCCCCGCGCGCGGTTTGCCGGGACACCGCGTTCAAAGTCCCCCGGTCCGTCAGGCCCACCACAAACGCGTCAATGATGTGATGGCGGTGGTCATTGCGTTCTTTGAAATTATGGTCGCCCAACAAGCTGTTCAAATGCCACTTCCCGCGCATCATCGCGGTCAAGCCACCGGGCACGGTGTGAATTTTGTTTTGATCGCAAATGTGGCCGAGATAGCGTTTCGTAACGCGGGCAATATATGCAGTGTCGGTCAATTGGCGGGCGATAAAACCACCGTCTTTTTCAAATTTTTCCATGGCATCGCCGTCAAAACGCCAGCGTTTGTTTTGCGGCAACGATTTGGCCCGCGCTGCGATATCTGCCCACACCATGCCTTTATCCGCGTGTTGATCTGTGGCGAACGCTTCAAACGGGGTGCTGTTGCCCTTCACCCGGTTGGCCTGGCGCATGGCCACGGTAAGGTTGGCGGCACCATTATCCAGGGTGCGCGAAAACGGCAAAATGTGTTCAATTTCCGCTTCGCCATTGAACAGCATCGCAGCCGAAATGGGCTGGCCTGAAAAGGGGCACAGACGGCTCAGTTGATCTTTGCCCAGTTCTTCCCACAGGCGCATTTTTTTCAAATCCAAACCCGATGGCTGCGCACCGTTCATGATCTCCCCAAACAGTTTGGCGCGCCGTTCATTGGCCTTGGCAAAGGCTTTGTTTTGTTTGGCGATGTCGTTGCGGGCCTTGGCGGTTTTTTTCAGATCGCGGCCCACTTCCACATGAATTTCCGCCGGTGGACCGAACCGCCCGGTCAGACAATTCAGCAATTTTCGCAACTGGTTCAACGCCACGTGAACGGTGGGATTGTTAATCTTTCCATAGTGCTGTTCGGGGTGTTCTTTGGCTTCGTATTGACCCGGTTTCCCCCCCATCACACTGGCGCGCAGGACTTCACCGTAATACGGCAGCCGCGCCAAAAGTTCATCCACGGTCCGGTGGCTGTGATGCAGCAAAACGCCATCATCATCCCAGACGTTGGCGACCGCCTCATCATAACGTTGCCCGGTTTCACGCATGATGTCGGCACAGCGGATCATCAATTTTCGCGACAAATGGGTGGTGGCGGCAGACAACTTGAACTTTGATATTTCCCGAGCCTGACCATCGTTGAGGTCAAAGCGGGTTTTTAAGTCCGCGATCAGCTGATCGTCGTCTTCGGCATCGTGGAGCATTTCCACCGCGTCATTTTGATCATCCACGGACAACGCATCCCAGGCATCGCCGAACAAACCGGGCTTGCGCATGTCGACGGCGGTGGCGTTGCCGTTCAATTTATCGCGCGGGCCGGTTTCCAGGTTAAAAAAGCATCCCCGCGGAAACAAAAAACTTCCATCCGGTTTTTTAAATTTTCGGATGGCACCGAAGGATAAGGTTTTTTGGCTGTTTAAAACCTCAATCATTTTGCTGCGTTGCGCCTCATTCAAGGTAAATTTTTCGTGGTCATCGCCGTAGTATTGAAGGTTGTTGACCTCCTGCAGAATGCGAAACTCCTGGGCGATGGGCAGGTCTTTATGGGCCCGCAATTCATCGATAAAAAATTCGCACCGCCCCCTTTCAACCGGTTTTAATTTGCGCTGAAAAAAAATCCCGTCAAAACCTTGATCTTTATTGCCGTTGCGCAAATCATCCCAATTGTCCACCGACAGGGAATGATGGGCCTGTTGAACGGCACGAATGCGATCGAATTCATCCAGATACATGGCGCGGTCCGCGTAATAATCGCCATCCTCACCGCGAAAACGAATGGATTGCCCCGCGATTAAACGGGCATTCAACCACTGACCCAGGGTTTGGCCGTTCAAGGCAGCGCGAAGCGCGGTAATTTTAGGTTTAATTTTTCCCGTTTCTTCATCGTCGCCGTCACTTTTGCGATTGGATAAAAACCCCCGCCGCTGATTGATGTGAAACAAAACCCGGCCCAATTCATCCGGGCGCAACGGCCTGTTCAGCGCATCGGCGCGCAATTGATAAGGATTAAGATCCTCCAGCGCTTTTCGATCTGCTGGGTCTTTGGGCATCACGCGCAATTCAATCAACCGCTGCATCAGGTCTTGTTTGCGCCGCAAACGACGGTCCCGATTGCGCCTGGCACCGCGCGCCAAACGGCGTTCCACCGCCAGGCTTTCGCCAACCCGGTCTTTGGAGGAGGGCTCTCGCCCATCGGAAAAAATTCGCACCCCAGCGTCGGTTAATCCCCTGATATGAGAAGAATTGTCGAGGCTAAACGCCGCCCAGCCCAACGAATTCGTGCCCATATCCAATGCCAGTCGCCACACCATAGGTTTTCCCCTCAATAAATTCACCCCGAAAGGTTTTATATTGACCGGTGAACGCAAAGGATGCAATGTGGCGTTGAGTGTAGCTACTCAGAAATCCTGGCAATTCGTTAACAAGACTTTTGTCATAGAATTTAAAAGACCGGGTCCGCCCGGTCTTTTTTTGTGCCAATTTTTTGTCTCCGGGTTTTTACCCCCGCGTCTTTGGTATATTCCCGCCGCGCGCGCCCAAGCTCATCAACCCGTGACATCGCGGTCCCACGGCCCGTGATGGAGAAAGCTCAACACCCTGCTAGAGTTCGCGCATCCGCACCCGCCGTCCCGATGGCGGTTGAAAGGTGCGCAGGTAGGTCGGCAGCACCGCTTCGATGCTGCTGGGCGTGATGCCCAGGTCCGAAATGGTGGGGTTTGCGCCGCTTAAGACGTTGTCGGTTTTCAGCAACCGCACCTGATCGCGGGTCAGGGGCTTGCCGGGCAGCCATTCCATGAAAAAGGCGGTGATAAATGCCACCGGGATCGGATACGGCACGATCATCCGTTTGCGGCCGGTGCTTTTGAGCATCAATTCCATCAACTCACGGAATGAATAAACCCGCGGCCCGGTCAATTCATACAGCTTGCCATGGGTTTGCGGGTTTTGTAGCCCCGCGAGCACCGCATCGGCGACATCCCCGACAAAAATGGGTTGAAAGCGGGTGCCGCCAAAATCGCAAAATTCAAAGGTCGGGAACCGCCACGGCGTATCCTGGCCAGATTCCATCTTGAATTTGGGCATGATCGGGCAACCGATGATCGGGATCACCGGGCTCCACCGGGCGATCGCCGCGAACATATTCATAAAGCCGTCTTCGGGACCTAAAATAATCGATGGGCGCAAAATCACCGCGCCCGGATAGGCCGCCCGCACGGCCGCCTCGCCCGCCGCCTTGGTCCGCGCATAGGTCGATTTGGCGGTCTCATCAGCCGCCAAGGCCGAAATGTGCACCAGCGCCTTAATCCCCGCCGCTTGCGCCGCCCTGGCGACATTGGCGGCACCGTCCACATGGACGCGTTCAAAGGTGTTGCGCCCCATCGGGGCCAGCAATCCGGCACAATTGACCACCGCATCGCCACCAGCCAGTGCGCGTTCGACTTCACCGGGCGCACCCACATTGGCTTTCACCGCGACGATTTGGCCCGGGTCACCCAGCGGTTTCAGGAACAACGCCGCTTCGGGGTCCCGACAGGCCACCCGCACGCGGTCGCCGCGAGCCGCCAGCCGTTGCACGATATGTCGGCCAACAAACCCGTTGCCGCCAAAGACGGTGACCAGACGTGGTGCCATAAAAAAGAACTCCTTAAAACCAGATCAGAATTTTAAAATTCGAAAGCCTGAAAGAACAATAACCCATGGTCAACGCTCTATGCCCGTCGGGCAACCCCTTTATAGTGGTAGGTAAGCAACTTAGGCCCATCCAGGTAGCCTTTTTCCAGATGTTCAAGGTTAAACCCGGCGTGTTGGATTAAAATGTCGGGGCTGCGGTTCAATTGACAGCCCCCCGCACATCCCGACCACGGACCGTTCAGGCGGTCCTGCCAGCGCGCCAGCCGGGGACTCGGTGCCCGGCCATGTTCGACAAACAACAACCGCCCACCGGGTTTCAGCACCCGCAACATGCCCTGCAAAGCGCGCCCCGGATCGGCGATGGAACACAAGGTCCAGGTGCTGACCACGGTGTCGACGCTGTGATCGCCAAGGGGAATGTCTTCGCCTTTCAGGGCGATGAATTCGACCGGAAAGCTGACTTGACGGGCCTTTGGCACCGCCATTTCAAGCAATTTCGGGTGTGGTTCCAAGGCGTACAGCTTGCGCACCCGGGGGCCGTAAAAGGGCAAGTTCAGCCCCGAGCCCACGCCAATTTCCAGCACCACGCCTGAGGCTTGAGGGATCAAAACCTGCCGTTCCCGGGTCGCCATCGCCCCGCCCATGGCCAGATCAATCAAATGCGGCAAAAGATGACGATTGTAAAGTTCACGGATCAACATCCCCCACCATACCGGGTTCGCCGCCGCCCATCCAGTCTCGTTGTGCTCCAGAAAATCACCGCCCAGGGCCAATAGCGGGTTGACATCCCCCGCCCAGCCCTTTAGTTCATGCGCCGGACGACACGGGCCGCACATGCGGTCGTGAATGTCAGCCCAGGTGGCGGAATTGGTAGACGCGCAGGTTTCAGGTACCTGTGACCGCAAGGTCGTGGAAGTTCGAGTCTTCTCCTGGGCACCATCATCTTGATGCTTTAAACTCGCTTTTGAGCAGGGTTTTCAGGGGCCGTTTCGATGCGACGGGGACACGGCTACCGCAACCGATCGGATAGCACGCCATGACATCAACGACGCCCACCATTCATCTGCACAAAAACGATCTGCCCGACGGCCTTGAATTCCCCGGTGCGGTCGCGGTGGACAGCGAAGCCATGGGCCTGAACCCGGTCCGCGACCGGTTGTGCGTGGTGCAACTTTCCGCTGGCGACGGCATTTGTCATGTGGTGCAAATTGCCCTCGGCCAAGACCAGGCGCCCAATTTAAAGCGCCTCATGGAAGACCCCGCGACCGTCAAAATTTTTCACTATGCGCGGTTTGACGTGATGGCGTTAAAGCACGCCTTGGGAATTCGCACCAACCCGGTGTTCTGCACCAAAATCGCATCCAAACTGGTCCGCACCTACACCGACCGTCACGGCTACAAAGAGGTTTGCCGAGAACTGGCCGGGGCGGTCATTTCCAAGGAACAACAATCATCGGACTGGGGCCAGGAAACACTCAGTCGAGATCAATTGGTCTATGCCGCGACCGATGTTTTGTATCTGCACGCGGTGCGTGAAAAGCTGATCACCATGCTGGCCCGCGAAGGCCGCACCGAACTGGCGCAAAACTGTTTTGATTTTTTGCACACCCGCACCGATCTGGATTTACTCGGTTGGTTGGACTGCGATATTTTCGCCCACAAATAGGGGTCTTGAACGCACCGTCCCCCGGCACCCCTTGACGGTCTTCGCCAGGCGCCTCATATCCGGGTAAACTTTAACAGCCTCGCAAGACTTTTTCCGTTAAGCTTTGCCAAGCCTTGAGCTGCGGCTTTTGATCAAAACGTGGGAGCATCGCTCAAAATGGGGCACAGCAAAGCCAAAACCCAAACACACGCGGATTTGGAAAAAGCCCGCCAGGTGCTTAAGACCGAGGCCGAGGCCCTCGATGCCCTGGCCGACAGCCTCAACGGCCCGTTTGTCCACGCTTTGGACCTGATTGATCACGCCAACGGACGGGTGGTGGTCACGGGAATGGGCAAAAGCGGTCACGTCGGCAATAAAATCGTCGCCACCATGGCATCCACCGGGCAGCCGGCTTTTTTTGTCCACCCGGGCGAAGCCAGCCACGGCGATCTGGGCATGATACAACGCGATGACGTGGTGATTGCCCTGTCCAATTCGGGGGAAACGTCGGAATTGTCCGACATCATCGCCTTCACCCGCCGGCACCGCATCGGCCTGATCGCCATCACCCGCCGTCCCACCTCGACCCTGGCCGAGGCCGCCGACGTCGCGTTGATCATCCCCGACAGCCCCGAAGCCTGCCCGATGGGCCTCGCCCCGACCACATCAACCACTGTGATGTTGGCGTTGGGCGATGCCCTGGCGGTGTGTTTGCTGGAACGCAAAGGCTTTTCCGCCGAGGATTTTCAGAACTTCCACCCCGGTGGAAAATTGGGTCAACGATTGTTAAAAGTCGCCGATTTAATGCACAGCGGCGACCAAATTCCCCTGGTCTTGCACCACACGCCCATGTCCGATGCCCTGATTGTCATGTCGCAAAAAAGCTTTGGTGTGGTTGGCGTGCTCGACCAGGGCGGTGGGTTAAGCGGCGTCATCACAGACGGTGATTTGCGCCGCCACATGAGCACCGATTTGCTCGATCAAACCGCCGACGCGGTTATGTCCAGGGGCTGTGTGGTCATCCGGCCTTCGCAAATCGCCCTGGAAGCCCTGGCGATTATGAACGAACGCCAAATCACCTCGCTGTTTTGCGTCGCCGATGAAGGTGACGGGCACAAACCGGTTGGCATTTTACACATTCACGATTGCTTGCGGGCCGGCGTGGCGTGATGGCGGACACTCCAGGACCGACGCCGCCAAAGGTGCTGGCCAGATCCAAAAGCACCCCCTCGGCGGCGTCTTTGGTTGGCGGCGAAACCGCCCCCGAGACCATGATCGACCACCAGCCCCGGCTGCGTTCGGGTGGAAATTATTCCCGTTTTGTCGCCTCCATGAAAATTCTGTTGCCCTTTTTGGCCTTAGGCCTGATCGCCCTGATCGTCATTTGGCCCCGCCTGAAAGCCGACAACACCTTTCGCATTGGCTTTGCGTCGGTGAGTTTATCCGGCTCCACACAGCCGGGCATCGACAATGCGCGCTACATGGGCACCGACGAAAACCGCCAGCCCTACGCCATCACCGCCGATTTGGCACGCATCAGCACCCAGACCGAAGGCTTGATCAGCCTGGAAATGCCCAAGGCCGACTTGACCCTTGAAGACGGTTCCTGGCTGGTTTTAACCGCTGACAATGGGCAGTTTTATGAGGGCCGCCAACAACTTGAACTGGACGGCAACGTCAACCTGTTTCACGATACCGGCTACGAAATCATTACCGGTGAACTGCGCGTCGACCTGAAAACCAATCAAGCCGAAAGCACCATGAAGGTGGTCGGCCACGGACCGTTCGGCGAATTGACATCGGTCGGACTGAAATTGATCGACAAGGGTCAAATTATTTATTTCACCGGCCCGGCACAATTGACTTTGTACCCATCCCAAGCCCCCACCACTCCGCAAAACGACATCGGCCCAAGCGGCACCGGAGCCTCCCAATGATACGCACCCCCTTCCGGCTCGTTTCCCCCCTGCTCACGGTGCTGGGCGTCGTCGCCATGCTGTTTCCCACCGTCTTGTTCGCCCAGGCGCTGGATTTGCGCGGGGGTGAGGACGGTCAGCCGATTGCCATTGATGCAGATGGGGGTATTGAATGGAACCAGAACGACAATGTTTTCATCGCCTCCGGCCCGGCCACCGCTACCCAGGGCGAGATGGTGCTCAAGGCTGACGAATTGCGCGCCTACTACCGCGATAAGGCGACCGGAAAAAGCCAGATTTTCCGCCTTGATGCGATCGGCACGGTGCGCATCACTTCGCCCGGACGCCTTGCCACCGGCGGGCGGGCGGTCTATGACGTCGACAAAGCCGTGGTGGTGTTGAAAGACGCCAACCCGGTCAAGCTGATTTCCGGTTCCGATGTGATCACCGCCACCGGCCAAATGGAATTTTGGGACCAGCGCTCTTTGGCGGTGGCGCGCGGCGGTGCGCAGGCGACCCGCGCCAACAAACGCATCCGCGCCAACGTACTGACCGCCTACTTTTCCAAAGGTCCAAAGGGAAAATCCCGCCTTGAATTGATTGAAGCCTTTGATAATGTTCGCATTGACACGGACACGGAACAGGTCTTTTCTGATCGCGCAGCATATAATGTGCCAACTGGGCTTGCCCGGCTCACCGGTTCGGTTAAAATCAGGCGCGGCACCAATGTGTTGCAGGGCTGTAGCGCGGACATTGACCTCAACACCGGGATCAGCCGGTTAAACAGTTGCAAAGGCCAGGGTGGCGGGGTTAGCGGAACCACGAAAGCCCCCAAATCCACCCCTCAGGGCGGTCTTGGGGCTGGTAACGACACACAATCGGGGCGGGTTCGCGGAGTATTGACCCCAAAAAAACGCAACTGATATAAAGACCAGGATACAACCGTGCGCCAAGGCGCGCCGATTCAGGACAACAGAGCAAGCCCATGGACCAAGCCGGACATCCCCCGATCCCCCCCGTTTCAGTGCCCGCGTCAGGGCCCGTGGATCAACCCCGGATTAAAATTGTCGCCGACGCCGATACCGCCCCGGCCCGGGGCCTGGTGGTGCAAGCCCTGGGCAAACGCTACAAAAAGCGACCCGTGGTTGCCGATGTTTCCATGGTCGTTCAACGCGGCGAAGCGGTCGGTTTGCTGGGCCCCAATGGGGCCGGCAAGACCACGTGTTTTTACATGATCACCGGCCTCGTTCAACCCGACTACGGGCGCATCGTCCTGGATGGCGATGACATCACCGGGTTGCCCATGTATCGCCGGGCACGCCTGGGCATTGGCTATCTGCCCCAGGAAGCATCCATTTTTCGCGGCCTCAACGTTGAAGACAACATCCGCGCGGTGTTGGAAGTGGTGGAACCGGACCGCGACACCCGGGAGGCGTCTTTGGACGCGCTGTTGGCCGAGTTTTCCATCACCCACCTGCGCCGCACCCCGGCGTTGGCCTTGTCGGGGGGGGAACGCCGGCGGGTTGAAATCGCCCGGTGTCTGGCCTCCAACCCGCATTATATTTTGCTCGATGAGCCATTTGCCGGCATTGATCCGATTGCGGTGAGTGACATTCGGGATCTGGTTCGTCACCTCAAAGATCGCCGTATCGGCGTTTTGATCACCGATCACAATGTCCGTGAAACGCTGGAGGTCATTGACCGGGCATACATCATCCACAATGGCGCGATGTTGATGGAGGGCACGCCAGCGGACATTGTCGGGAACGCAGATGTCCGGCGTGTGTATCTCGGTGATCGCTTTAATTTATAATCCATCCCCCCCTGCCCCATCGCCAGCCCGCTCCGCATCGACACCGGAGCGGACAACATGACGCTCACCCCAAGGCTCGACCTGCGCCAATCACAGTCTTTGGTGATGACCCCGCAGTTGCAACAAGCGATCAAATTGCTGCAACTGTCGAATATTGAATTGAGCACATTTGTCGAACAGGAATTGGAACAGAACCCCCTGTTGGAACGCGCCGACCCGGGCGTGACAGAAGCCGGTGAGGTGCGCGGCGAAGGCATCGACGAGCTTGCTTCGGACACCTTGCCGCAAACTGAACTGGACGCCGCCCAAACCGCGGATACCGCTGAAATTTTGCGCCACAGCGCGGCCACCGGCGAAGATATCGACGGCGGCCAATCCATGGACGCGGACACCCTGTGGTCTGGTGAAGGCCTCGACGTCCCCTCAGCAGAAAGTCCCCCCACCCCCCCGACCACGGACCCGTCCGGCGATGGAGTTGCCGACAACTGGGCCGCTGCCGGTACACTCGCGGGCGGGTCCGCGTCCACCGGGACGGGCGGCGGTGGCGGTGATGATCTGCCGGGAATTGAACAAACCCTGGCCCAGGAACCTTCCATGCGGGCGCATTTGCTGGCTGAGTTGGGGATGGTCATCGACACCCCCACGGAACGCCTGATCGGCGTGCATTTGATCGATATGCTTGATGAGGCGGGTTATCTGCAAGGTGATCTGGACACCTTGGCCCAACGTCTGGGCTGCACCCAAGGCGAAATTGACGGCACCTTAAAAAAACTACAAAACGTCGAGCCGTCCGGGTTGTTCGCCCGCGACCTGGCCGAATGTTTAAGCCTTCAATTGGCTGAAAAAGGACGCCTGGATCCGGCCATGCAGGCCTTTTTGGAACACTTACCCCTGCTGGCCAGGCGCGATCTAAAAGGCCTGGTCAAGGTTTGTGGCGTCGATGAAGAGGACATCCGCGACATGGTTGCGGAAGTTCGCGCCCTCGATCCCCGCCCGGGGCGGGTCTTTAGCCACGATGTTGCCCAATCGGTGGTCCCCGACGTGCTGATGCGCGCCACGCCGGATGGCGGGTGGCGGGTGGAGTTGAACAGCGAAACCCTGCCACGGGTCCTCGTCAACAACGCCTATTATGCCGAAATCAAGCGGACCCGCCAAAGCGACCAGGACAAACGCTACATCTACGACTGCCTGCAAACCGCCAACTGGTTGGTCAAATCCTTGCACCAACGGGCCACCACCATTTTAAAGGTCTCCAGCGAAATTGTCCGTCAACAAGACCGCTTTTTTCGTCATGGGGTCGCGGCGTTGAAACCTTTGGTGTTGCGCGACATCGCCGATGCCATCGAAATGCACGAAAGCACCGTGTCCAGGGTGACCTCGAACAAATACATTGCAACGCCGCGCGGCATTTTCGAACTGAAATATTTTTTCACCTCTTCGGTGGGCGGATCCGGGCACGGGGACGGCCATTCTTCGGAGTCCGTGCGCCAACGCATCAAACAGTTGATCAACGATGAGACCCCAAAAAAGATCCTTTCAGATGATAAAATTGTCACCCTTTTAAAGTCCGAAGGCGTTGAAGTTGCACGCAGAACCGTTGCAAAGTATCGCGATTCTTTAAACATCGCGTCTTCCGTGCAGCGACGCCGGGAAAAGTCTTCGCGCCTGTGACCAACAATGCCTATATCTTGAGGGTGCCTCGGTGCATAATAGCCAGGTGACTTCCCCCCTTGACTTCACGCGGGGAGAGAACTAGGTTCCGCACCTCTTTAGTGCATGCCACTTTGGCGCACCTTGGCTGGGATAGGCTATGCCCTGGGGTTGCAAAATAACCCGGCCTTGCGTATGGATCTGGCGTATGAATTTGGGGCGCAAACGGGTAAAATAGCTGATTTGGTTGCGGGCGCTAAAATATGGTTTTTCTGGTCACGCACCGCCCGGGCAAGACTGTTTAAGGATTGGTTTTTCAATGGACATCACCGTCAAGGGGAAACAGATGGATGTGGGCGACGCCCTGCGCAGCCATACTGCAGACACCCTTTCTTCCGCCGTTAGCAAATATTTCGACCGGGCACTTGATGCAAGTGTGGTCTTTTCCAAAGTTCAAAGCGGCTTTCATGCCGATATCACGGTCCATGCCGGGCGCGGCATCACGATGCAAGGGCACGGTGATGCGTCCGATGCCTATCCGGCACTGGACAGCGCACTGGAGCGTATCTCCAAACAATTGCGCCGCTACCATCGTAAATTGGTCAACCACCATGCCAACGCGTCCAGCGACGTCATGGCGGCCCAGTACGCAATTCTTGGCCACACCGACGAAGATGAAGTTCCCGAGGAATATCATCCCGCCATCGTTGCCGAAATGCCCCACGAAATCGCCACGCTGAGTGTCAGCGACGCGGTGATGCGCCTTGACCTGGGCAATTTGCCGGTGGTGATGTTCAAAAATGGCAAAGACGGTGGCCTCAACATCGTTTATCGCCGCCAAGATGGCAACGTGGGCTGGATTGATCCACAAACCGCCACGGCCAATAAAGCTGGAAGTTAAACGCGACCGCAAATGCAGCAAGGCTTTTAAGGGAACGACCATGGAAATCAGTGACTTGATCACGGTCGAGGGGGTTGACGCAAATCTACGCGTCACCAGTAAGAAGCAAGCGTTACAAGAATTGTCCAAGCGGGCCGCCGCCGTCACCGGTCAACACGAACGGGCGATCTTTGACGTCTTGATGGAACGCGAACGCCTCGGCACCACCGGGGTCGGCAACGGAATTGCCATCCCACACGGCAAACTGGCCCCGCTGGACCGCCTTTACGGCCTGTTTGCACGCCTTGAAACGCCAATTGATTTTCATTCCATCGATGAACAACCGGTTGATCTGGTGTTCTTGCTGCTGGCCCCCGAAACCGCCGGGGCCGATCACCTGAAAGCCCTCGCACGGGTGTCGCGGTTGCTGCGCGACGCGGCGATGTGTGAAAAATTACGCGGCACCGATACCGCCGAAGCCTTGTTCGTGCTGCTCACCCAGGCCAGCGCCTCGCAAGCGGCCTAAAACCAGGCCGCACAACCAACGACATCAAAAGGCACGGGATCACTCCCGTGCCTTTTTTCGTCCGGTTACATGGTCGAAAATTGAGCTTCCACAGCTTTATGATCCTGGCACCACGCCGCATAAGCACCCTTGGATACGTCATCGGGGAAAATATCTTCAACACCCTGCTCAACACCCCCGACAATTGCCTCAGCAACGTCTTGCGGGGCGGCTTTGTCGATCTCCACGCCGTTCAGCATATCGGTATCGACCGGCCCTGGATAAACGCCGTGGACGACGATGCCCCGGGTCCGCAAATCCGCGCGAACCGATTGCGTCATCGACCACGCCGCCGCTTTAGACGCATTGTACGCCGCCAACCCCGGCATGCTGGCCAAAGCCACGATCGACAGCAGGTTAACCACCGCACCGCCGCCATTGGCCTCGATCACCGGCGCAAATGCCCGAATAACATTGAGCGTACCGTAATAATTCGTCTCCATATTGGCGCGCACATCATCAATCGAGGCCTCCAAAATCGAGCCAAAGTTAATCTGTCCGGCATTGTTGATCAGGAGGTTGACATCCCCGCCCTGAGCCGCGGCCCGGGCCACTTGAACGGGGTCCGAAATGTCCACCATCACCGCCACCAACCGGGGGTCCTGGATGGCTGTCAGCGTATCCATTCCGGTCTGGGTGCGCGCCGTAGCGTAAATTTTTTTGACACCCCTGGACAAAAGCACGTCAACAAGAGCGCGCCCAATGCCTCGACTGGCCCCGGTCACGAAAGCCGTTGTGTTGCGCATATTCATCTGAATTTCCAATTTACAAGAGGGAAAAGGAAGCAATTCACGTCCCCAGCATCTTACATGCGTATTTCCCCGGAAAGAGATTGAATGACATTTATTTAATGCATAAACTGCATGAATGGAGCTTGAAACCCTCAAAGTTCTGGTCGATGTCGTGGCCCAAGGCAGCTTTGCCGCGGTGGCCAGGCACCGCGATACGGACCCCTCGTCCATATCGCGGGCCATTTCAGGGTTGGAGCATGCCTTGGGGGTGCGCCTTTTTCACCGCACCACCCGCCGTTTGTCTTTGACCGAGGCGGGGACGATGTATGTGGCCCAGGTTGAACCTCTGATCACCGCCCTGGAAGCCGCCCGCAACAGCGCCAAAGACATCAGTTCCACGCCCAGCGGAACCCTGCGGGTCACCAGTTCGGTCACCTGTGGCCAACGCCTCATCACACCCTTATTGAAACCGTTCCGCGACCTCTATCCCGCCCTCTCCATCGAATTGATGCTCGACGACGCGTATCTTGATTTGGTCGCGGAACGAATCGACATCGCGGTACGTCTGGGTCCCCGTCTGGATAACGGATTTATCGGCGTCAAGCTGTTGCCCGTCCGTTACCGGGTTTGCGCCGCACCCGCCTACATCGCCGGTTCGGGGGCCTTGGCCAGGCCTGAACAATTGTCCGGGCGCGATTGTCTGCTGTTTGACCTGCCCCATTACAGAACCGCATGGGAATTCCAGGGTGGCGACGGCACCGCCACCCAGGTGGCGGTGCACGGCCATGTGGTCATTTCAAATAGCGAGGCATTGCGCCAGTGCACCTTAAACAGCATGGGGCCGGCACTGTTGCCAGACTGGCTGGTTCAGGAAGATTTAGACCGGGGCGACCTTGTTGACCTGTTTCCCGGTCACCGGGTCACCGCGACCGATTTCGAGACCTCCGTCTGGGCGCTGTACCCCAGCCGCAGCTATCTGCCTCAAAAGGTCCGGGTGTTTGTTGATTTTCTCAAACAAAATTTATAATACCCCCATCATCTCCATTTACGTTCCCAGCCTTTACGCCTTTCCAAAACCGCCGCCGCCGGGGGTTTCGATCACGAAAATGTCTCCGCCGGCCATTTCGGTTTCGTCGTTGCCACACAAGGTTTCAACGGTTCCGTCGGCGCGGATCACGCTGTTGTACCCGCGCCGACCCGCAGCCCCACCGTTCAAGCCGTGGGGGTCGCTATGGCGGTGGGACGAGATAATGGTCGCGGTCATCGGGGCCAAAAACCGCAATTTACGCACCGCGCCATCCCCGCCCTTAAAGGTCCCTTCTCCACCGGAGCCGCGGCGGATCGAAAATTCTTCGACACGCACCGGATAACGCCATTCCAAAACCTCCGGATCGGTCATCCGGGTGTTGGTCATATGACTGTGCACGGCGCTGGTTCCCGGGTGATCCGGCCCGGCCCCGGTGCCCCCGCAGATGGTTTCGTAATTTTGAAATTCCTCGTTGCCATAGACAAAATTATTCATCGTCCCTTGTGACGAGGCCAAAACACCCAATGCCCCGTACAGGGCGTCGGTGATGGCTTGTGAGACTTCGGTGTTGCCCGCGATCACGGCTGCGGGGTATTGGGGATTGATCATGGTGCGCGGTGGAACAATGATGTTCAGCGGTTTTAGACACCCTTCGTTAAGCGGGATTTGATCATCGACCAGGGTCCGAAACACATAAAGAACCGCCGCCTTACAGATCGCCAGGGGGGCGTTGTAATTGCCGGGATCCTGATCCGATGTGCCGGTAAAATCAATGGTTGCCTCACGGTGATCCCGGTCGATGGTGATCGCGACCTTGATTTCAGCGCCGTTATCCATGGCATAGGTAAACGACCCATCTTTGAGCACATCCAAAACCCGGCGCACGGATTCTTCGGCATTGTCTTGAACGTGGCCCATGTAGGCTTGAACCACGCTCAGGCCAAAGTGTTCGACCATGGTGCGAAGTTCCCGGATGCCGGTTTCGTTGGCAGCCACCTGGGCGGTTAAATCCTGAATATTTTGATCCAGATTGCGGCAAGGATACTGGCCCGAAGACAGCAATTTGCGGATTTCCGTCTCTCGAAAGACCCCGTGCTCGACCAACAGAAAATTGTCGATCAACACCCCTTCTTCTTCGATATGGCGACTGTCGGGGGGGGACGATCCGGGTGTGCGTCCACCGATGTCGGCGTGATGTCCGCGCGATCCGACATAAAACAACACCTCGCGCCCATCCAGATCGAATACCGGCGTGATGATGGTGACATCGGGCAGGTGTGTGCCGCCGTTGTAAGGTGCGTTTAAGGCATACACATCGCCGGGCTTCATCCGCCCGGTGTTTTCGCGGATCACCGTTTTCACCGTTTCGCCCATCGACCCCAGGTGCACCGGAACATGGGGCGCATTGGCCACCAGGTTCCCGTCCGGATCAAACACCGCGCAGGAAAAGTCCAGCCGTTCCTTGATGTTCACCGAATAGGCGGTGTTGGACAGGGTGGCACCCATTTGTTCGGCAATGGACATGAACAAGTTGTTGAAAACCTCTAACATGACCGGGTCGGCCCGGGTTCCAATCGCTTCTGATTTCAGGCGCGCTTTATGGCGTTCCAAAATCAAATGACGCCGGGTGTTCAATTCGGCGCGCCAACCGTCTTCAATGACCACGGTGCCGGTTTGTTCGACAATGATCGCCGGCCCTTCGATCCCCTGACCGGGGGTCATGTCATCGCGGTTGAACAACGGCACCGTCTGCCATTCATCCGACATGTAGACATTGGCCTGATCGGTCGCCACCAGTTCCGCATCCACGGTTGAGGCGTCGATTTCAGGATCGATGGTCGTTTCCGTCACCCCGACGACCTCGATGGACAGGGCCTCGATCACCAGCGCGCGGTCTTGAGCGATGAAGCCGAACCGTTGTCGGTGGGCTTGCTCAAAATCGTTTTTCATGCGCTCTACCGGTCCCACATCGACCAGCAAGGCGCTGTCGGTGCCCTGGTAACGCAGATGCGCTTTGCGGACGACGGAGATCCGGTCCCCATCGACCCCCTGATTGATGACCTCTTCACGGGCTGCGCCGATCAAGGGACGACCGGTTTGCTCCAGGACCCGTTCGGCCTGTGCATCGAAGACGCTTTCGACCTGTTGCTGGCGCATCGCCCGCACATCGGCCAAACCCATTCCGTAGGCTGACAAAACGCCCGCGAAGGGGTGCAGGAACACCCGCGTCATGCCCAGGGCATCGGCAACCAGACACGCGTGTTGCCCCCCCGCGCCGCCAAAACAATTCAAGGTGTATTCGGTCACATCGTAGCCGCGCTGAACGGATATTTTTTTGATCGCATTGGCCATATTTTCAACCGCAATCCGCAAAAACCCAACGGCGACGTCTTCCGGGCTGGGTTTCTTTTGCGCGTTCTCAGCAGCGATGTCTGCGGCAATTTCATCAAATTTCAGGCGCACGATTTCAGCGTCCAGCGGCTGATCCGCATCGCCGCCGAAGACCTTTGGAAAATGATCGGGCTGGATCTTGCCCAACATCACATTGCAATCGGTAACGGTCAGCGGACCGCCGCGACGATAACTGGCCGGCCCCGGGTTGGCGCCGGCCGATTGCGGCCCCACCCGGTAGCGCGAACCGTCAAATTGCAAGACCGACCCGCCCCCGGCCGCCACCGTATGAATGTGCATCATGGGTGCGCGCATGCGCACCCCGGCAACCTGGGTTTCAAAGCTGCGCTCGTATTCGCCGTTGTAGTGGGTGACATCCGTGGAGGTTCCACCCATGTCAAAACCGATCAGTTTGCGATATCCGCTCATGGCCGCGGTCCGGGTCATGCCGACCACCCCGCCGGCAGGCCCCGACAAAATCGCGTCCTTGCCGTTAAAAAGACGGGCGTCGGTTAACCCGCCGTTCGACTGCATAAACATCAAACGCGGGCCATCACCCCGGTGGGCCCCCAGTTCCCCGGCGACTTGTTCCACATAGCGTTTCAAGATCGGGGATAAATAGGCATCCACCACGGTGGTATCACCGCGCGAAACAAGCTTCATCAACGGACTGGCCTGGTGACTCACCGAAATCTGCGAAAAACCGATATCGCGGGCGATTTCCGCGACACGGTTTTCGTGATCGTGGTAACGATAACCATGCATAAAGGCGATGGCCACGGTGCGAATACCGGCCTTGAAAGCCTCTTCCATATCCCGCCGGACGGCCGGCTCATTCAAAGGTTCGATCACACCGCCGTGGGCGTCGATCCGTTCCTCGGCCTCGATCGCCTTTTCGTACAAAAGCTCCGGCAGAACAACATGGCGTTCAAACAGGTGCGGGCGGCTCTGATAGCCAATCCGAAGCGCGTCGCCAAACCCCTTGGTGGTCACAAACAGCGTGCGGTCACCCTTGCGCTCCAGCAACGCGTTGGTGGCCACCGTGGTGCCCATTTTCACGGTCTCGATCATGCCTTGGGGAACATCCTCGCCCGCACCCAGGCCCAGCAAATCGCGGATCCCCTGAACGGCCGCGTCCCGGTAGCGTTCGGGGTTTTCCGATAACAGCTTGTGCGATACGAGGGCGTGATCCGGCGTTTTGGCGACAATATCGGTAAACGTGCCGCCACGGTCGATCCAGAACTGCCATTTACCGGCAGCCGGGTTGGTTGTCGTCATCTTCGCCGTCCTTAATAAAACAATTGGGGAAGCCACAGGGCCAACTGGGGAAAGGCAATCAAAAGGCCGATCATGGCGAACATGGTGATGACAAACGGCAGTGCGCCCATCATCACGTCCTTGAGTTCACCCTGGGGTCGGATCGATTGCACCACAAACAAATTGATGCCAATGGGCGGCGTGATCAGCGCCGTTTCCAGCAAAACCATCAACAAGATGCCGAACCACACGGGGTCGTACCCCATGCCGACGACAATCGGCGTGACGATGGTTGCGGTGGTGATCAACATGGAAAAGGTTTCCATAAAGCAGCCCAAAACCAGATAAAAAACCACAATCAGCAGCAAGGTTCCCAGTGGCGACCAGCCCAGATTAACGATGCTATTGGTCAGCATGGTGGTCAGGCCGATGGTCGCCAGCACGAAATTTAAAAACATCGCCGCGACAATGATCAGCATGATGATCGCGGTGGTGCGCATGGTGCCTTTGAACACCGCTTGCAACATCTTGATGGATAAACGCCGGTGCGCGGCGGCCAACGCCAGGGCGGCGACAACGCCAAGGGAGGCGGCCTCGGTCGGGGTTGCCCAGCCGGCATAAATCGAGCCCACCACAACCAGAAAAATAAAAATGGGCGGCAACAGATTGACCAGCCCGGAAATCCGTTCGTGCCAGGAATAATGAAGTTTATGCCCACCGCGTTCCGGTTTCAGGATGCACGCGACGATCACCGTGGCCATGAACAACCCCGCCAACAACAACCCGGGAATAAATCCGGCCATGTAAAGTTCCGACACCGAGGTGTTGGTCAAAAGGCCATAAACGATCAAATTGATCGAAGGCGGGATCAAGATACCCAAGGTGCCGCCCGCCGCAATGGTGCCTAAAAACAAAGACTCATTGTATTTGTGCTTGCGCATTTCCGGTTCCGCGACGGTGCCGATGGTGGCGGCGGTGGCCACACTGGAACCGGAGGTGGCGGCAAACAAGGCGCACGAACCAATGTTGGCATGCATCAAGCCGCCGGGAAGCCACGACAACCACTTGACCATGGCGTCATACATTTTTGAGGCCACGCCCGAACGCAACAGGATTTCGCCCAGCATGACGAACATCGGAATGGCGACCAGGAGAAATTCGATGGATGTGTTCCAGGTCATGTCGCCGATGGCGCGGTGCAACGGCATGCGCGAAAACAACTGGGCGAGGATCAGCCCCAACCAGCCCAATGCGGCGGCGACGGGGATGCTCAGGGCAATCAGTCCCAGCAAAATGACAACGGCGACGGCCAACATTGTTTAATCCTTTTTGCGGTCCGGGCTGCGACCCAGCTCATCGCTCAATTCAATTTCAATTTCTTCGTTCAACGACGGCACACCGATCAGTTTTTCAGCGCGGTCCATATCTTTATTCAACAGCGCCTTGATCGCGGAGATGACCAAAACCACGGACGTCAGAAAGGCCAGAACAAGCGCCCCCACCCAAAGCGTTTGCGGAATGGCCAGTGGCGTTTGCAACGGGGTGATCGAGCGCGAACCGTACTTGATCGCATCGGCGGCGAGGTCGTAGGCAAAGTAGGAAATAATGCCGAGGAAACCGGCCATCATCACCATGCTTAAAACATCCAGCAGGCGCTGTGCCAGGGGCGGCAGGACGTTGTAGATAAAATCAATGCGGATGTTGGCGCGCGACAGCAAGGCGTATGAAAACGCACACGCGGTTGAGATGGCGAAAATATAACCGGAAATTTCATCGGCCCCGGCGATCGAGATGTTAAAGAGCTTGCGGGTGATCACATCGTAAGTGACAAGAGACGCCGCGCCGAGAAGCGACCAGCCCCCCACCTGTACGATGATGTTCACGTAACGCCTGAGAAAACCGACCATGCCAGCCCCCTGAAAACAGCGAAAAGGAAAAAATCACAGGGCCGAAAACGATCACCATTCCCGGCCCTGTGATGTGACGGATCAGTTGGCCTTCGCAACCATCCCCAGAACTTTACCGACGGTCATGTTCCAGTTGTCCGCGCAATCCTTGCCGCACCGTTTTGCCCACCGGGCCAAAACCACGTCATTGGCAATTTTATCGCGCGCCGCCAAATCCGCCCTGGACGGCGTGACCAGGGTCATGCCCCCCAGTGGAGCATCCGAACCCAACGGGCACGATTTGCTGGTCAGACACGCAATCGCCACCTCGTCTTCCCTGGCCGTTTCAGCCCACATGCTGTCGGTCAATTTATCCAACCGCGCGGTCAGGTCGGTTTGTTGTTCCCTGGACATGGAATTCCATTTATCCATGTTCATGGCGCCAAACGCCAAGCCCCAACCCACGCGCAGGGTGTAAGCGTATTTGGCGGCCTGATACCACTTCGCGGAATACGCCGACATGGTCCCGGTAATGCCGCAATCGACAACCCCTTTTTCAAGCGCCGGGACCACTTCGCCAAACGGAACGGTGACCGATGTGGCCCCGACGCCTTCAACAAAATCCCCAAGGGTTGTTGCGTACACGCGGATTTTTTTGCCTTTCAGATCGCTCAATCCGCTGACCGGCGATTTGCACCACAAGACCTGACTGGGGAACGGATAAAGTTGCAGCAATTTGGCGTTGAAGTACTTGGCGAAGGATTTTTCCAGGGTCGGGAAATACGCTTCGGCCACTTTGCGTTCGGTGCCGATATCCTGGGTGACGGAAGACAGGTCACCCCCTTCAAAAACGGCATTTTCCGCCGCGACATAGCCCGGAAGCCCATAGGCATAATCAAACACGCCCTGCTTCAGCAGACGCATGATTTCAAATCCCTTGAGACCAAATTCGGAATAAGACCCAATGGTTGAAATGATTTTCCCGCCGGTCGCCTTGGGCAGACCCCGCCAGAACGGGGCTTCGCGCTCTTGATAATTGGTCATGCTGTTCCAGGTGCCGACAACGCTGATTTTCACCGGGTCACTTTGGGCCATGGCCGAACCCACGGATAACGACGCCACAACGGCACTTGCCGCAGCCGTCATTAAGGTTTTTTTGCTGATGTAAAACATGAAGGTCCCCTCCTGTGTTGGATTTTATGATTATGTTGCGTTTGTTATGGTCTGTCCGCACCCTGCGTCCGATCCTCGGACATCGGTGATCAACATCCGCCCGGGTGCGTGGGTGATGCAGATGTTTGGTTTCGCCTGGCGGATCGCCACCTGGGGGGTCACCCCACAGGCCCAGAAAACCGGAATTTGGTCTTTTTCCATGTCCGTCGGGTCGCCCCAGTCCGGCGTGGATAAATCGTCAATGCCAATGGCCGCAGGGTCCCCAAGGTGAACCGGCGTGCCATGAGCCTGGGGAAACCTTGCGGATATTTCAATCGCCTGAATGGCGTTTTGCACGCTCAGTGCGCGCATGGACACGACCATGTCTCCGCCAAACGGGCCCGCCGAAACCGTCTGGATGTTGGTCCGGTACATCGATACGGTTTTGTTGTCCTCAATATGGCGCATGGAAATGCCCGCAGCCATCAAGGCGGTGTCAAAGGTAAACGAACAGCCCAAAACGAAGGCGACGAAATCATCGCGCCATAAATCGCGAACATCGGTGGCCTGATCGGTCAGTTCGCCATCGCGGTAGACGTTATAAAGCGGTACATCGGTGCGAATATCAATGTCCGCCCCAAGGGTGTCCATCAGCGGATTGCCGGTGTCCGATACGCCAACCAGCGGGCACGGTTTTGGGTTGCGTTGACAGAACCGGAAAAAATCAAGGGCGGCGTGCTCCGGCAAAATAACCACGTTGCCCTGCAAACAGCCCGCGCCAAGGCCCGCCGTATGACCGCCATACTTTCCCGCCCGAATGGATGCGCGCACGCTTTCGAGCGGGTGCCCCCGCAAGTCTTCGCTTGAATCGCCACAACCTGGGTTCATCATTTTGGGTGCAGTCATTGCGACAAAATCTCTCCGTCAACTGATCGGCCATCATCCACATCTGGCCACGTTGCGATCAGCATGCCCAGGTCTTCCCATAACATCAAATCGTCATTTTATGTTAATAGTGATCACTATTTTTTATCGCATTAAGCCCAATCAGGACCCCAAACACGGGCCAAACACGGGCCAAACACGGGGGGACGGAGGAAGGGGATCTTGGTTTTTTATGTGGAAAAATCGAACCCTTGAGCAATTTTCCCGGCCAGGGCGGCGGCCTTTTCCGCCACGGGATAAAACGGATCAGAAGCATATGAAGCGGTAAAGACCAGGGCGGTCGGTTTCCACGCACAGGGGATTTCAACCAGGCCCCCTTGCGCCAATTCGTCTTTAACCATCACCCTGGGAAGGGTCCCAATGCCGACGCCGTCAATGGTCATGCGCAAACAGGCCGCCAGAGAGCTTGAGGGAAAAATCCGCGCGGGCGCATCACAATTGAGGCGCAGATAATTGGCCAGCTCTGCGTAAGGTCGAGTATTGCGGGCATACGTCAACAGGGGAAAGTGGATCAATTCATCGCTGGAAATGTCCCGGTCCGTCGCAATGCCAAGGGATTCTGACGCGATCCACGCCAAGGGAAAGGTCGCCAAATCAAGGTTTTCGATCCTGTATTCGGAAACCGGCCCCATCAAAAAAGCCAAATCAAGGGACCGGGCAACCAGTTCATTGCGCAAGTTCACGGTCACGTCCACGGTCAATTCAACATCGATGTCGGGGTAAATTTCATGGAGACGGGTGAGAAAATCCGGCAGCACGGTGTGAACGATTGTTTCCGATACCCCCAACCTCAACACACCGGTCAGACTTGAACCGTCACCGGCCCGGTCGCGCAGGGTTTCGGTCATCCGCAAAACCCTTTCCGCATACGGCAACAGTTCTTGACCCTTTGCCGTCAGGCGGATCGAGCCGGTGTCGCGCACGAACAGCTTGACCCCCAGAGTGGTTTCAAGATTGGCAATCCGCGCCGAAATCGCGGGCTGTGTCGTGTACAGCCTCTCCGCCGTTTTGCGGAAACTTCTCAGCGTGGCCACCCACAAGAACGTTTCAAGCTGGCGCAGGTTAAGGCTCATGGAACATCCTGTTGGTTTTCACCAAACCAGCATATCAATAAATAAAATTTATGCCCAAACGAAATGTATCCCCAAAGGCTCTCGCAACCCTTCAAGCATTTCACATTGGGGAATTCTGGAGATCAACACGGGCATAAAAATGACACGCAGGCACCCGCGCGACAGCGAAACGACGCGCCGCCCAGATCAATGCACGCTGAGGGCTTCCAGTTCATTTTGACGGATGGTCACGAACGCTTCATCACGATTTTCAACCGTGGTCAGTTCGGTTCCGTCTGCGGCAAAAATTCCGTATGCCACACCGCCGTCAACGTCAACGGGCTTCACATAGGCGACGTCTTCCATGCCCCAGGCGGCCAAGTCAAACTGGGTGAGCCAATTTTGCTCGGTTGGTGAGCCTGTGCCACCATAGGTCCGATTGCTGTTCATTGGTCCTGCTCCCTATTCCACCATGTCCATTCAGTAGACGCCGTTTGTCCTAACACGCGGTTAAGACCGTTCCAAAAGGCGCACATTATTCACCATCCATATTGATGGTTTTGGCAGCCCCGTTCGGGTTTTCACCGGCACTATCAATTTGAATGGTGCGCACTTCGGGTTCATGAACGGGCCGTTCCAGGTCAATATGCAACAGGCCATTGTCCATGGTCGCACTGGTAATTTCGATCCCTTCGGCCAGCACGAACGCGCGCTGAAATTGCCGTTTTCCGATGCCGCGATGGATGTAGATACGCTCTTTATCATCTTCCGAGGGCCGCCCGCGCACCACCAACTGGGTATCTTCGACGGTCACCGCCAAATCATTCATGCCAAAGCCCGCAACCGCCAAGCTGATGCGCAGCTTCACCTCACCGGTTTGTTCAATATTATAAGGAGGATAGCCTTCATTGGAGGCTTTGGCCGCCCGGTCGAGCATCTGTTCCAAATGATCGAAGCCAAGCAAAAACGGGCTATTAAAGGCAATGTTCCGGGACATGGGCGTCCTCCTCTGTGAGCGAGTCCGATGTGTTTGCGGCGTTTTTAGGTGTCACCGCTCAAATTTCGGGGGCAAAATCCAGCAAGCGAAACACCCAATGGCGTAGGTTCCCAATAAGACACCGCGCCCCCAGCCCATATGGCACTGAAGACGTTGAACCTAATGTGGGCTCAAGACAATGACCTGTCAACGCCCGCCCCTGTGAACAGAAAAACCTCAAGCGCATTCAGGCGCCGTCAAATTGCCTTGTGGCGGGGGCGCAAAACACCCTTAAGCAGCCGCAAATTGTCCAGCAAAACCGCCGGCAAAGAGGCCAGCGCCCCGGCAAACACCACCGTTACCAAAGCCGAGGGATGACGATATAGAACCTCCGGCGCGCTGTAGGCCAAACCACCCAGCACCAGGCCCCCCAACATCACCACGCGTATTTTGGAACATTTCTGGCAGTCGGGCGTGCGCTTTTTAACGTAATAAACGCTGTGTTCGGTAAAAATTTCGCGACCCAGGTAATCATGCCCGGACCGGGCACAAAAATCTTTCACCTGCGCTGATGCCAACGGGTCGGTGGTCAACAAACCAAACACCGTATGGTCAGCGGCCTTTTTCAAGACGTCTTGTTTCAAGGCGTCTTGCAATTTCAACACCCGCACCGGGCCTTGGGTGCCCTTGGCGTCAACCTGTCGGTCGGGATGATAATCCAACGACGGGGGCACCGGATCGTGTGAGACGAAGTTCATAAGAGGGGGGAGGTCCGCTTATTTCAAAATGGCAAAACACCCATCGGCTCCGGAAAGCATGCAGCGAGTGTTTGTGCGCTGCACCATACAAAACAAAACCCGCCTCGTCCACACTTTCGTGTAGGGTCCGAAACCACCCCAACGGGGCCACCACCCCGCCTTGGAACAGGGAATTTTTAAGTTCCATCGCAACCTTGCGAAACGCCGCATTCCCGGCTATCTCTGTGCCACACGCACAGCAACGCATTTCAACTTGAGGGTTTCCCCGCATGGCTCGTCTGATATCCGCCTACGCCAAAGCCTTCGGCCAATTGTCCGATCGCAAAACCCGTTCGGTCGTCTGGACTGCGGTCGGTTGGTCGGTGGCGATTTTCATCGGCTTGTATGCTTCCCTGAAGGTCATTTTAAGCGTCACAACCTTCATCGCCATCGGCTGGTTGGAAACCCTTTTTGATTTTGTCGTCCAGTTCGGGGTGCTGTTGCTGACGTGGTTCCTGTTTCCCGCCGTGGTTACCGCAGTCGGTGCGCTGATGCTGGAAAAGGTCGTCGTGGCGGTGGAACAGCGCCACTACCCGAAACTTTTGCCAACGCCGGGCATGACCTTCAAGGACAGTTTGGGGCCAACCTTGAAGTTTTTGGGCACCACCGTGGGCCTCAACCTGCTGACCTTGCCTTTGCTGTTGATCCCGCCGCTGTTCCCGTTTGTTTACTATGGCCTCAACGGCTACTTGTTGAGCCGCGAATATTTTGAATTGGTGGCGTTGCGCCGGCTTCGTGTTCAAGACGCCCAGGCGTTGCGGTTGCGTTGGCGCACCCCGCTGCTCATCGCCGGGGTGGGCTTTGCCTTTATGCTGACGGTGCCGTTTTTAAACCTGATCGCGCCGATCATCGCCACCGCCGCGACGGTGCACCTGTTTGAAGCATGGCGACGTCACGACCACTTGGGCGACACCCTCGCGCCACGCCCCGGGACAACCTTGAACACCGGCTCAAACACGAACCCCAACACGAACCCAACCGTGACGGACACTTAATGCAAAAAATACTGGCCCTCATGACCGTCTTGACCCTGGCCGCGTGCGCCACCCCGCCCGTCGCCCCGAAACCGTCCCAACCCACCGCCACCGCCGCCCCCGGCCCGGTGGAACCCGAGGCCGCCGCAAAACCGGATGCCGTGACACCACCCAAACCGGAACCCGCGCCCGCCAAACCGCGCCTCACCAGCGCCGAAGTGCTGGGGCAAAGCACCACCTGGATCAAGCAGAAATTGGGCGAACCGACGTTCGTGCGCAATGAAAAAACCGCCAGCATTTGGCAATACAAAAATTCCGTGTGTACCCTCAACGTATTTTTGTATCTGGAAGATGAACGCGCGAGCTACGCCAAGGTTCTCCATTTTGACGCCCGTGATGCCCAAGGGGGCAACACCGACCGCGAACAATGCCTTGCGGATCTTCGCAACTGACATTTTCAACGCCCCGACTTTTTCCTTAAACGGGTGTCTTGTCCTTGAAGGCACACAGGTCCCGCACCGAACAATCCCCGCACAGGGGTTTGCGCGCTTTGCACACATAACGCCCGTGTAAAATCAGCCAATGGTGCGCATGGACCATGAATTCATCCGGAACCGCCTTCAACAAACCCTTTTCAACCGCCAAAACGGTTTTTCCCGGTGCCAAAGACGTGCGGTTGGAAACCCGAAAAATGTGCGTGTCGACCGCCATCGTGGGTTCCCCCCAGCAGACGTTCAGCACCACATTAGCGGTCTTGCGGCCAACGCCCGGAAGCTTTTCCAAATCGGCCCGGTCGCGCGGCACCTCAGCACCGAAATCATTGATCAGCATGCGGCTCATGGCCAAGATATTTTTGGCCTTGGTGTTATACAAGCCAATGGTCTTAATGTGATCTTTCAAGCCGCCCAATCCCAACGCCAACATTTTTTGCGGCGTGTCGGCGATTTTAAACAACGCCTCCGTGGCTTTATTCACCCCAACATCGGTGGCCTGAGCAGACAACGAAACCGCCACCACCAAGGTGTACGGGTTGTGCCAGTTCAATTCCGATTTGGGGTCCGGATTGGCGGCGCGAAGACGTTCGAAGAACTCTTGGATATCAGCTTTTTTCATAAACCCAAACCTAATCCCTGCACCCCTCCCACGCAACCCATCCGCAGGGGCGGACCCCATCCGCGGGGCGGCCAAAAAAGCACCACCGCCCGTATCCGGGCGATGGTGCTGGGAATTTGGTGGAGCCGATCGGGATCGAACCGACGACCTCGTCATTGCGAACGACGCGCTCTCCCAACTGAGCTACGGCCCCAAAGGTGGACGGTTTTTACAACCGCCCGCGCGATATATGCTGTGTTCGGGCAAGCCTGTCAAGTCTGGTGCGGGTTGCAAAATTCTCCATTTTTCGACCGTCCGGGCCTTGCGCCACGGGGCGGAGGGGCATAGGTTTGGGTTGATTTTGACAGAAAAATTGGTGGCTGTTCATGGACGTTGTGTTAATTCCCTTGCTGCAAGTGTTTTTGGTGGTGCTGGACCTGTTTGTATGGGTCGTCATAATCGGCGTGATCTTGAGTTGGCTAACCGCCTTTGGGGTGGTTAACACCCACAACAAAGCGGTCTACATGGTGAGTGACTTTGTTTACCGGGTCACCGAACCGGTGCTGCGCCCGATCCGCAATATCTTGCCCAATTTGGGCACCATTGATTTGTCGCCGATCGTGCTGATTTTGGTGATCATGTTCATACAAAACTTTCTCACCCGCCTGGCGATGAGCTTTGGCTGACCGTCAAGACACCGTTTTTCATCACCGCACCACCGATGGGGTGCGGGTGCGGGTGCGCCTAACCCCGGCGGGCCGTCACGACGGCATCGACGGGTTGATGACCGATGTTGACGGGCACGGCGTACTCAAAGCCAGCGTCACCAGGGCCCCCGAAGACGGCAAAGCCAACACCGCGCTGATCAAGATGCTGGCCAACCAGTGGAAAGTTGCGAAATCCACCCTTGAGGTGGTCCAGGGGGCCTCGGCCCGCAACAAGGTTTTACAGGTCTGCGGCGACCCTCAAACCCTGGACCAAACCATCGCCGCGTGGGCCAAAGCCCAAAATCTATCCTAGATTTTCGAAGGAGAATTCGGCCCATGCCCCAAGCCCGGAAAACAGACAAAAAGATCGCCCAACGTATCGACGGCAAGGCGTTTTCCGCCCGTTTGCGCGACCGTGTTGGCCGTCAGGTTGCCCAGTTGAAAGAGGCCCACGGGGTTACCCCTGGCTTGGCGGTGGTGCTGGTCGGTTCTGACCCCGCGTCCGAGGTTTACGTCCGCAACAAGGGCCTGCAAACCCAAGAGGCGGGGATGAATTCATATAAACACAAACTCCCCGCCGAGACCTTGCAAGCGGACCTTCTGGCCCTGGTCGAACGGCTCAACGCCGACCCTGCGGTTCATGGCATTTTGGTCCAATTGCCGTTGCCCGGGCACATCGACGAAGCCACCGTGATCAACGCCGTGAACCCCGACAAGGACGTCGATGGGTTTCATGTCATCAATGCCGGACGTTTGATGACCGGCCAGCAATCGATGGTGCCGTGCACGCCGCTCGGCTGTTTGATGCTGATCCAGGACACCTTGGGCGATGACCTCAGCGGCAAACGCGCGATTGTTGTCGGGCGCTCCAACATCGTCGGAAAACCGATGGCCCAGCTGCTGTTGGATGCCAATTGCACCGTGACCATCGCCCATTCCCGCACCGAGGATTTGCCCCGAGAATGCCGCCGCGCCGACATTTTGGTGGCCGCCGTGGGCCGTGCCGAAATGATCCACGGCGATTGGATCAAGCCCGGTGCGTGTGTGATTGACGTCGGCATCAACCGCATTCCCGCCCCCGAAAAAGGCGCGGGCAAAACACGCTTGGTCGGCGATGTGGACTTCGCCACCGCCCAAAGTGTTGCCGGGGCCATCACGCCGGTGCCCGGCGGTGTCGGGCCGATGACCATCGCGGTGTTGCTGGCCAACACCGTGACGGCATGCTGTCGCAGCCTCCATTTGGATGAACCGCACGGCTGATGAGCACTTTGCTTTTGGCGCTCGGGGCATTTGTTGCCTTTCATATGGTCCCGGCCCTGGGCCCGGTACGCCGGGGCCTGGTCACCGCCTTGGGCATGCGCGGATATATAATTTCATATTCCTTGCTATCTATTGGCCTGTTGATGCTGGTTGCTGAGGCTTATGTCAACGCCGAAACGACCCTTTTGTGGGTGCAATGGCCGTGGACCCGGTGGGTGCCGGCATTGACCATGCCGTTTGTCTGTATCTTGATCATCTCCACCTTATCGGAACCCAACCCGTTGTCGGTGGGGGTCAAGGGCGACCAGTTTGATCTTCGCCATCCGGGCATCGTGTCGGTCACCCGTCATCCCTTGCTGTGGGCGTTGGCGCTGTGGGCGGGGGCGCACCTGGCCCCCAACGGCGACAGCGCCAGCGTGGTTTTGTTTGGCCTGTTTGGCCTGTTGGCGGGCATCGGCATGATCAGCCTGGATGTAAAAAAGCGCCATGAATTGGGGGCGGTGCGCTGGCAAGAGCTTACGGCGGGCACCTCCCCGGTGCCATTTTGGGCGATTTTGCGGGGCCGCACGCGTTTTGACTGGCGCACCATCGGAGCTGGCCGGGTCGGACTGGGGCTGGGACTTTATGGCGGTTTTTTGGCACTGCATGAAATCGTCATCGGGGCCAACCCGTTGCCTTAAAGGTGCCAACATCACGGGGCGTCTTCTCAAGCTGGCTCAACAATGCTACAAGCCCCGCCATGACTGATCTTTCACACATTCGCAATTTTTCCATCATCGCGCACATCGACCATGGCAAGTCGACGTTGGCGGATCGTTTGATTCAGCACTGCGGCGGCCTTAACGCCCGCGAGATGACCGAACAAGTGCTCGACAACATGGATATCGAGCGCGAACGCGGCATCACCATCAAAGCCCAGACGGTGCGCCTGAGTTACACCGCCAAGGATGGTAAAACCTATCAGATTAACCTGATGGATACCCCCGGCCACGTCGATTTTGCTTATGAAGTGTCGCGTTCTCTGGCCGCGTGCGAAGGCGCATTGTTGGTGGTTGACGCCTCCCAGGGGGTTGAGGCACAGACCCTGGCCAACGTCTACCTCGCCCTGGACAACAATTTGGAAATCGTCCCGGTGCTGAACAAAATCGACCTGCCCGCCGCCGAACCCGAACGGGTGCGTGGACAGATCGAAGACCTGATTGGCCTGGACGCATCCGAAGCCATTGAAACCTCGGCCAAATCGGGGATTGGCATCGAAGACACCCTGGAGGCCATCGTCACCCGCCTGCCGGCCCCCACCGGGAACCGCAACGCCCCTTTGAAAGCCTTGCTGGTGGACAGTTGGTATGATTCCTATTTGGGTGTAATGATCTTGGTTCGGGTGATCGACGGGACCCTGAAAAAGGGTCAAAAGGTCCGCATGATGTCATCCGGGTCCACCCATCAGGTGGACCAGGTTGGGGTGTTTTCGCCCAAAATCACCAAAATGGCCGAATTGGGCCCCGGTGAAATGGGCTACCTGACCGCGTCGATCAAGACCGTTGCCGACACCAATGTCGGCGACACCCTGACCGATGACCGCAACCCCGCCGCCGAACCGTTGGCCGGGTTCCAACCCAGCGTGCCGGTGGTGTTTTGTTCTCTGTTTCCCCTTGATGCCGCCGATTACAATGAGTTGCGCGATTCCATGGGCAAACTGCGGCTCAACGATGCCAGCTTTGAATTTGATCCCGAAACCTCGGTCGCCCTGGGCCAGGGATTTCGCTGTGGGTTTTTGGGCCTGTTGCATCTGGAAATCATCCAGGAACGCCTGGAACGTGAATTTGATCTGGATTTGATCACCACCGCGCCCAGCGTGGCGTACAAGATCAAAATGATGGACGGCACGACGACCTACTTGCACAACCCCGCCGACATGCCCGAACCGACCCAGATTGCCTCGATCGAAGAACCATGGATCAAGGCCACCATCATGGTTCCCGATGAATATTTAGGCGCGGTGCTGAGTTTGTGTACCGAGCGGCGCGGCGAACAGGTCGAACTGACCTACGTCGGGACCCGCGCCATGGCGGTGTACCGCTTGCCGCTCAACGAAGTGGTGTTCGATTTTTACGACCGCCTGAAATCCATCACCCGTGGCTATGCCTCGTTCGATTACGAAATGGACGGCTACAGCGAAAACGATTTGGTCAAAATCCAAATTTTGGTCAACGCCGAACCGGTCGACGCGTTGGCCTTTATCGCCCACCGCAGTCAATCCGAAGGGCGCGGTCGTCAGGTGTGTGAGCGGCTCAAAGACTTGATCCCCCGCCAATTGTTCAAAATTCCCATCCAGGCCGCCATTGGCGGCAAGGTGATCGCCCGCGAAACCATCGCCGCGATGCGCAAAGACGTCACCGCCAAATGTTATGGCGGCGACATTTCCCGCAAACGCAAGCTGTTGGACAAGCAAAAGAAGGGCAAAAAGAAAATGCGCCAATTTGGCCGGGTCGACATCCCGCAAAGCGCCTTTATCAATGCCCTGAAAATGGGCGATGATTGATCAGGATGGCGGGCGGGGTTTCACTTCGTCCAACAAATAATCCCGCGTTGGGCGCAAGGCGTCTTCGATGATCTCATTGGCGAAGTGATCTTCCGCCGCGACCACGTCGTCGGGGTGAGAGGGGGCACGGTCATCGGTGGTGCCGTGAAAACCGTCTTTGCGCGCCGCCACCGCCAATTCATCATATAAAAACAGGCTGTCTTCGTGATCCTGGCGGGTTTGCGCACTGACCGGGTCCTCATCGCGATGGCGAAAGATCATCGCCAAAACCAGCCCCGGCAAGCCAAACAAAACCCACCCCGGCAAATTCAACAGACCCTTAACGTCGGACCACACCGAACTGTTGAGCAACGCCAGATAACTGTATGGGGCCACCGTGCGCCACACCGTACGGGTTGACATCCACAGGTCGGCCCCGCCGCCTTGACCACTCAACATGGTCCTGGCGGCCAATTCCGCGGCGCTGACCAGGAATGCCACCGCCAACAGGCCAATACCGATCAAAAAGATAATCCGCTTCATAATCTCCATCTTAATCGGGACGACGGGGGCGGTCATGAACAATCATCACAGTGCGGGCAAAAAAACCCGCCGCCGTGATGCACTAGCGCTTGTGTTTGCGGCCATCCTTCGTTAGGTTTCGCCGGTTCCATGTGGAGAGGTGGCCGAGTGGCTGAAGGCGCACGCTTGGAAAGCGTGTATGCGGGAAACCGTATCGAGGGTTCGAATCCCTCTCTCTCCGCCATTATTCTATCGGCAACTGTCTCTCAGCGAGGCGGTTGCCGCCAGAATTCCCAGCTTCCGTGCCCCTCCAAGAATGAAGCTGTTGACCCATCCCCTGACGAAAACCTTAGCAGTATCTCTCTAACGGCCAATTCTCTCTCAGGCTGTTGACCACGCTGATTTAGTACGGGTTTTTAAGTCATTGAATTTCAGTGCACTTCTAAACTGAGTGTTTCGGAAAGTTCGAGGCAATATTGCACGGGTGAATAGGGCCGACATCCAACCGAATTTCTGAAATTATTAATAGCGTCCACCGTTAATCTTCGTCCTCAGGTGCCTTAGATTGAACTGCAAGAACGACTAATCGCTTTCCCTCCATGGCAACTTTTATGGCGGGGACCACGATTTTGGTAGCCAAGGCCGACGTACCAATCCAGCCGCGCGTGACAAGATCTTTAAAGGCCGTCGGTGTGAAGTGCCGTCCCAGGGTAGCGATGTTTTTTCACCAGATCCCACTCAGGCTCCCCCTCCAGATCGCGAAGTATTAAAAGATCTTCGATGGCCTTCATGTCGCCGACATCATCAAAAATTGAAGAAATATCCGATGGCGCATCCCCTCCCAACTGAGATGTGACACCCAACTGGCTACACGGAATGCCCGCAATATCCAATGCTGTAACGGCAGCATCACGCTGGAAACCCTTCACTGCTAATTTGGGGTTATGCGGTGAATAGCAAGCTTAATCACCGCATATAATGAGGTGATTAAGCTTGCGTTTGCGGCGAACACAGATTACATTCACCGTAAATTATGCGGTGAATGTAAATGTGGATCTACGAGCACAAAGACTGGCCCAATTTTATATGGGATGACAAAATTCTATCGTCTGACCTGGCTGAAATACGCCATCGCCAAGGACATCTGCTTGGTAGAATGGAAGGTTTAGGGTTTGAACTAAAGCGAGAAGCGAGCCTGAGCACGCTTACGAATGATGTGGTAAAATCTTCCGCCATTGAGGGTGAGACCCTGCGCCCTGAAGAAGTGCGTTCCTCAATTGCCCGCCGGTTAGGTATGGATATTGTGGGACTGATTCCCGCTAGCCGTGATGTTGAAGGTATCGTTGAAATGATGCTGAATGCCACACAACAGTTCGAAATGCCACTTACCAAGGAACGTTTGTTTGATTGGCATGCCGCATTATTCCCGACAGGGCGAAGTGGCATGCATCGCATTACTGTGGGAGCATGGCGCACAGCAGAAGCAGGACCCATGCAGGTTGTTTCCGGCCCTATTGGTCACGAAAAAGTCCATTTTGAAGCCCCACAGGCTGGAAAGCTTGATCCAGAAATGATGGCCTTTCTTGAGTGGTTTGATGCAAAAAACAAAATAGATCCTGTCATAAGAGCTGGGATCGCCCATCTTTGGTTTGTAACGATCCATCCCTTTGAAGATGGTAACGGGCGTATTGCCCGAGCCATTGCTGACATGGCGTTGGCAAGAGCCGATGGCGCATCAGATCGTTTTTATAGCCTTTCTTCACAAATAGAATCTGAACGTAAGGACTATTATGATCAACTTGAACGCCAACAACGAGGAACACCTGACATCACCGGTTGGCTCAAATGGTTCCTAGAATGCCTGGGACATGCAATTTCGAATGCTGAGGACGCTTTAGGCGCAGTTCTTCATAAGGCTCGCCTGTGGGAACAGATCAATCAGAAACCCGTGAATGAAAGACAACGTCTGATTATCAATCGTATGCTTGAGGATGTTTTCCAGGGCCACATGAACACATCAAAATATGCCAAGCTGGCTAAGTGCTCAAACGACACAGCATTGAGGGATATCCAGGAGCTGAAGGCACGTGATATATTCGTTCAAAATCCGGGGGGAGGCCGTAGCACGAGCTATCGTCTGCCGGATAGGTAGTGTCCGGTCTTCCGTGTAAGCGACCGTTTCATGCTTTTTCATCTTCAATATATTGAAGACGGAAAGCGGTCCTGGAACAGGACGGCGAACTGGTTCAGCGCCTGTTTCCACGTCCTGGAT
>Ga0316208_1000419_pt1 | contig 53573 bp, 52 predicted proteins | sample 3monopyrite_MG_FD_204944 | JGI IMG/M metagenome (GOLD analysis project Ga0316208, IMG submission 204944) | Microbial mat bacterial communities from mineral coupon in-situ incubated in ocean water Damariscotta River, Maine, United States -... | ecosystem: Environmental > Aquatic > Marine >... | reverse complement strand
TGGTTATTGTTATTGGTGGTTCTTTGGCATTGTATGCATGGCGTGCACCGAGTATTCGAAGCTCAACAACATTTGAGCTTTTTTCTCGTGAAACCGCGTTACTGGTTAATAATGTTATTTTGGTTGTCGTGGCAGCAAGTATCTTATTAGGCACGTTATACCCGCTGTTATTAGACGCGCTAGGTGTAGGAAAAATTTCTGTTGGTCCACCTTATTTTGAAAGTGTGTTTGTTCCGTTAACGATTCCATTGGCATTATTAATGGGGATTGGTGCATTAATGCGCTGGAAGCAGGATAAGCCAGCTCGTTTAGTAAAAGCGTTAGCTTCATTATTTATTGTTAGTATCATTGTTGGTGGATTACTGCCATTGTTATTCGATGAGTATCAGTTTGGTGCGGCAATTGGCCTGATGTTAGCTACTTGGATTACGTTAACAACATTGCAAGGTATACGTTTACGCTTAGTCAATAAAGGTTACTCGCTAAAATCATTGATGAGTGTTCCGCGTAGTTTTTATGGAATGAGCATTGCGCATATTGGTGTTGCAGTCTTCATTGTTGGTATTACTTTAACGTCTATTTATAGCGAAGAAAAAGATGTGCGTATGGTGCCGGGTGAACAGTTTGTTCTAAATGGCTATAGCTTCGAGTTTAAAGGCGTCAATACCGTTCCAGGACCAAATTATCTTGCACAAAAAGGTCACTTAACGGTGAGTAAAGATAATCAATTGATTGCCACAATGTACCCTGAAAAACGTGTATATCGTGTGCAACGCATGCCAATGACAGAAGCCGCAATCGATGCGGGCATTACACGGGATTTATTTATTGCGCTCGGTGAACCCCGTGGTGCAGACGGTGCATGGAGCTTACGTCTTTATGTTAAACCCTTTATTCGTTGGATCTGGTTAGGTACTATTATTATGGCGTTAGGTGGTTTACTTGCGGCAAGCGATCGTCGTTATCGTATGCTAGCTAAAAAAGATACTGAGGTAAGCGCATGAATCGTGCCTTATTACCGCTGTTAGCCTTTATTGTTTTGGCTATTTTTTTGGGGATAGGGTTAACGAAAGATCCACGAAAATTACCCTCAACTTTTATTGGTAAAACCGCGCCAACGTTTAATTTGCCTCAATTGCATGATCTAAAGAAAAACTTCTCACCTAAAGAAATGCTTGGAAAAGTTTGGCTACTTAATGTGTGGGCATCGTGGTGTGTGTCATGCCGTGCAGAACATCCTGTTCTAAATAATATGGTGAACAATTATAAAGTAAACCTTATTGGCTTAAATTATAAAGATGAAGTGGCTGATGCGCGTGGCTGGTTAGCGCGTTATGGTGACCCCTATCAACTGAGTATTAGTGATCTTGAAGGTCTGGTCGGGATTGACTGGGGAGTATATGGCGTACCGGAAACATTTATTATTGATAAAAAGGGCATTGTACGTTTAAAACACACCGGTCCGGTGACAAACAGGGATGTATCTGAAAAATTGATACCACTGATAAAAATTTTGGAGAAGAAGTAATGAAAAAATTAATCGTTGTTTTTTACTTATTACTTGTTATTCCAATATCAGAAGCTGCAGTTGAAGTTAAGCCATTTGAAAATCCGGAATATGAGCAACGCTATAAAAATCTTATTAATGAATTTCGTTGTGTGGTTTGTCAAAATCAAAATATCGCAGATTCAAACGCTGCCTTAGCTAAAGATTTACGCAAGCAAGTGTTTAATATGATTAATGCAGGTAAAAGTGACGAGGAAATTATGATGTTTATGGTTACTCGTTATGGCGACTTTGTTTTATATCGACCACAATTTAACTCAACGACCTTTTTTCTATGGGTCGGTCCATTCATTATCTTTGTTGTCGGTTTATATTTTTTGATTAATTTTATTCGCCGGCGTAAAGAAGTTGTTGTAACTGAGTTAAGTCAAAAAGAAAAAGAAAAAATAAATAAACTACTAGATGAAAAGGAACAAAAGCAATGATCACCTTTTGGATTTTCGCTGTGGCAATGATGATCATTGCCCTGGTTTTCCTTTTACGGCCGTTATTACTTGAATTAAATAAAAAAGATATTGATCGTTCCGCGCAAAATGTTGCAATAACCAAAGAACGCTTAAATGAATTAAAAACAGAGTTTGAACAGGGTACAATTTCAAAAGAAGAGTTTGAGCAAACAAAGGATGAGCTTGAGCATGCGTTATTAAATGATATTGAAGAATCATCAGTTAAATCTAATGCATCAAATAATAAATATTTCACACAGTTAGCACGATATATTTTGATTTTCAGCGTACCCGTTATGTCAGTTGGTTTTTATAACTACCTTGGTCAGCCGGCTTTAATTGAAGGTGCTAAAAAACACGCCGCGGCACCTGACGGACATACTTCAACATCAAATGGAAAAAAATTACCTTCGGTTGAAGAAATGATCGAAAGGCTTGCTGAAAAGTTAAAAGAAAATCCAGATAGTGCAGAAGGCTGGTTTATGTTGGCACGTTCCTATATGTCAATGGGCCGATATAAAGAGGCGGTAGCGGCATTAGAAAAAGCGAATAAACTTATTCCTGATAATCCAACCGTGATGCTGCGATATGCAGATGCTTTAATTATGCAAAATGGTGGAAAAATTAATGGTAAGCCTTTTGATTTAATCAAACGCGCAGTTGAAATACAGCCGGATAATTCTACCGGCTTATGGTTAATTGGTATGGGGTATGAAGAACAAGGTGCTTATAAAAAAGCGATTTCTTACTGGACTTTATTGCTTCCGCTATTAAAAGATAATCAATCTATTGATGAGGTGAATACTTTAATTCGTTCTGCAAAGAGTAAGGCAGGAATTTCAGTTACCGAAAATTCAACCTCAACCGCTGCCAGGGCTGAAAAGAAAGCAGCAGTATCATTAAAGGTTAATGTAAGTATTGCTGAAAATGTGCTCAAAAAGGTATCGATAGACGATACTGTTTACATTTTCGCCAAAGCGGTGAGTGGACCACCCATGCCGTTAGCAGTCGTACGTAAACAAGTTAAAGACTTTCCTTTACAGGTCACGTTGGATGATTCAATGGCAATGATTCCTGATATGAAAATATCCAGCTTTCCAAATGTAAAGGTGAGTGCTCATATTTCCAGAACAGGTCAGCCACGGCCCCAACCTGGTGACGTGAAAAGTGAAATTCGTACCGTTAATTCAGCTCAAAAAGAAAAAATTAAATTGACGATCAGTGAAATCGTACCTTAAAAATAATACAGGTTACTTTATTTTGTAAGGTTAGATATTACTTTTGCTGCACTTTTTTCATCAGGGTGACCCACGGCAACAATTTTGTTATTAATGATGAGAGCTGGAAATGATTTGATATTTAACTCAGAAGATAATTTCTGCCCTTCATCGTGAGTCGAATCAAGTGTTGTCAGTGCTATATCTCTGTCCTTACATGCTTCTTTCCATATAAATTCAGTAGCACTGCATGATGAATATGGCCCTGCAAGTATTAATATTGCTTTCATCTATTATAGAAACTCTATATCCTTAACATAAATTCTTTATTGATTGTAATCTTGTTAATTATGAATTCATTGACTAAGGTCAAGAATAATACTTTTCTAATTCAGGCGTGAATAAGATTATATGTATAATTTTGATCATGACATATTGCATAAAATTCCTTTATTCCAGGCACTGGACGAGCAACAGCTTGATGATGTCTTAAAATCGTGCCATATGCAGTCTTTGCCTGCAAAAAATATTTTATTTGAAAAAGGTTCGGCTGCCTCACACTTTTACCTGGTGAAGTGTGGACAAGTAAAGCTTTTTTGTTTGTCTGAAGATGGGGATGAAAAAGTCATTGAAATTATTAATCCATCGGAAACTTTTGCTGAAGCGATAATGTTTATGCCTAAACAGGTCTATCCTGTTAGTGCTGAAACATTAAAAAGTAGTGAATTATACCGTTTTGATATGAATCAATTTCGCAGCCTGCTTGAAAATTCAACAGAAACTTGTTTTCGGTTGTTAGCAACAATGGGCAGGCATTTACATAGCCGAATCAGTGATATTAATAATCTGGCCCTTCATAATGCAACTTATCGTTTAGTTGTCTATCTGCTGGATCAATTACCTGAAGGTGCAATGGCATTATCTAATATTCATTTAGATGCGACTAAAGTCACTTTAGCATCACGTTTATCCATTAAACCAGAGACATTCTCTCGTATTTTATTACGTTTAAGTAAGCAGGGATTAATTGAGGTACATGGTAATGATATTACTTTGCTTGATGTTAATGGCCTGCGTAACCTGCTTTAATTTATAAATCATTCTTTCCCAACTTTTTAACTCTTTCTTCCTGCTCTTCTGATTTTTCTTTATCTTGATATAAGTCAAGGCTATTAATTGATCGTTATGTGAGATTTAACCTCAATTATTTAAGAATAAGGGGAGCTTGCTGTTATGAGCGAAAAATTCACAAAATCGATGGCGCGGAACATCTTCTATGGTGGTTCGGCATTTTTTTTCCTGTTTTTTATAGCGTTAACATTTGATACGACGGCGAAGTTGCCCGAGCGCGATCACCGGGAAAATATGTCAGAACAAGTTGTATTGGGCAAAAAAGTTTGGGAGGTGAACAACTGCATTGGCTGTCATACCTTGCTGGGGGAAGGCGCTTATTTTGCACCTGAACTTGGGAATGTTTATAAGCGTTTTGGTAATAGTAAAGAAGCCATTATTGCTTTTATTAAGAGTCGTCCTGTTGAGGGTATTAAGGGGCGTCGCAGTATGCCGCAATTTAACTTAAACGATGAAGAATTGGATGCTATCGCTGAATTTTTAAAGTGGTCATCCGAAATTAATACAGAAAACTGGCCACCAAACATTCAGGGTTAAGGGGAGATAGAATAATGCAATATCAATCACAATCTGTTGCTAAGCCTTATTTTATAGCGGCGATCGGTTTGTTTATCGGACAAATCATCTTCGGAGCTATTTTAGGGCTTCAGTATGTTATGGGAGATTTTTTATTCCCGGAAATTCCTTTTAATGTTGCTCGTATGGTGCACACCAATTTGCTCATTGTTTGGTTGTTATTTGGTTTCATGGGTGCCGCTTATTACATGGTGCCCGAAGAGACTGAGACTGAACTTTATAGTCCCAGGTTAGCCATGATCCTGTTTTGGGTCTTTTTAGTTGCTGGTGCATTAACCATTATAGGTTACCTCTCGGTACCTTATGCAACATTGGCATCACTGACCGGCAATGATCTATTACCCACAATGGGGCGGGAGTTCCTTGAACAACCAACGATTACTAAGATAGGTATCGTCATTGTCGCGTTGGGGATGTTGTTTAACATCACAATGACCGCACTTAAAGGACGAAAAACGGCTATTATAATGGTGTTGTTGTTAGGTTTATGGGGCTTAGCGATATTCTTCTTATTCTCCTTCTATAACCCTGAAAACCTGGTGCTTGATAAAATTTTCTGGTGGTGGGTCGTACATCTTTGGGTTGAAGGTGTTTGGGAGTTAATTCTTGGTTCTATTCTTGCCTTTATACTGATTAAGTTAACGGGTGTGGATCGTGAGATTATTGAAAAATGGTTGTATGTCATTATCGCAATGTCATTAATCTCCGGCATTATTGGTACAGGACATCACTACTTCTGGATTGGAACACCTGAGTACTGGCAATGGTGGGGTTCAATTTTCTCTGCTATCGAACCGATTCCCTTCTTTATGATGGTGATTTTTGCCTTCAATATGGTGAATAAGCGTAAGCGCGAACATCCAAATAAAGCCGCTATGTTATGGGCGATGGGTACACCAGTAATGGCATTTTTGGGAGCCGGTGTGTGGGGTTTCATGCATACCCTGGCGCCAGTGAACTATTATACTCACGGTACGCAAATTACTGCAGCGCATGGTCATATGGCCTTTTATGGTGCGTACGTTATGGTGGTGCTTGCGATTATTTCTTACGCTATGCCATTAATGCGTGGACGTGCAGCAGCAAATAGCAAGTCATCTCAAGTTGTCGAAATGTGGTCATTCTGGTTGATGACAGTGTCAATGGTATTTATTACTTTGTTCTTAACCGGCGCAGGTATCCTGCAGGTTTGGTTGCAACGTATTAATGAAAATCCAATGGGCTTTATGGAAGTTCAGGATAAAATTTCAATTTTCTACTGGATGCGTGAAGTATCAGGGCTTATTTTTCTTGCTGGTTTAATACTTTATGTCATTAGTTTTTTTGTCGGCGGTAAAGAAGAAAACGTCTAAGAAAAAAGACAGATACGAAACCAGTCGGGTCACTAACGCAGTTAACACGAGGCTTTGAATGAAGGCTTCGTCGTTAGTTAGTACTGAATCAGCTGAGTACTTAAATTGAGCTGGTTTACTGGCCGGGTGTTTTATAGGAGAGACTTAATGACAAATCCGGTAAAAGATAGCCCTCTTCTGGCAGAAGAAGGTGAGCCATTTTATTTAGCAAGTGGTAATGAAGAAGCCTTATTTGAACATGCCTGGAATAATCAACTTCCGGTATTAATTAAAGGTCCGACCGGCTGTGGTAAAACACGATTTATACGTTATATGGCCGAAAAACTCGGTCGTCCACTTTATACCGTCGCATGTCACGATGATTTAACGGCTGCAGATTTAGTAGGACGACATTTAATAGGTGAGGGTTCTACCTATTGGGTTGATGGACCACTTACTAAAGCAGTACGTGAAGGCGGCATATGTTATTTAGATGAAGTGGTTGAAGCACGAAAAGATACCACCGTTGTATTACACCCGCTTTCAGATGATCGACGAATTTTACCGATTGAAAGAACCGGTGAAACATTAGAGGCACCGCCCGGTTTCATGCTGGTTGTATCATATAACCCTGGTTATCAGAATTTATTAAAAGGCATGAAACCAAGTACCCGGCAGCGTTTTGTTTCAATGCGTTTTTCTTATCCTACGCAAAAAAAAGAACAGGAAATTGTTTTAACCGAAGCAGGGATTGATGAGCATCGTGCTAAGCAACTCGTGTCATTGGCCCATGCTTTGCGTGCACTAAAAGATCATGATCTGGAAGAAAGCGCCAGTACCCGTTTATTGATTTATAGCGCAACATTGATCGTTGCCGGTTTTGATCCTGTTGAAGCCTGTCGGGCAGCACTGATAGAGCCTTTAACTGATGATGAAGAAACGGTCGAAGCACTAATGGAGATTGTTTATGCCACGTTTGGATGCTGAAAATAAGGTAGCTGAGGCTGATGAGATTCAACCCGGACAAACTCTGGCGGTGTCAGCCGAGTTATTTTTTCTGTTAAATCTGGTTTTTCTTCCTGTTGTCGGGTTTATTGTATTAAGTGTTCTTTATCTGCGCTATAGAAATACCGCCCCTGCATTAGCACGCTGCCATTTACGCCAGACATTTAATGCCAGTATATGGGCAGGAATTATGCTGGTATTAGTGAATGGACTGATAATATTGCTGGGTGGTTATGATTCACCATCCGTCTGGATTATTGTTATTCTTTATTTAACATCCATCCATACCGTATTTATTATGCTGGGTACGTTTGGTTTAACACGTGCGATGAACGGAAAGCATTATCATTATCCTGTGATAGGGCGACAATGTTTAGGTTAGTTGTTCAATGACTTTATATTCTTCCATCTCTAATATTACTGTGACTGTCGATCCGAAACGACAGTTGAAAAGACGCCTTTTTCAAACCAGCTTTTTTTTGCTTTTCATTATTGCACCAATATTTGACCTGTTTCGATTAGATTTAAATTTAGGACACTTTATATTTTTAGGTCGAAACTGGACGTTAGGTTTAGATGCAATACAGGCGGGAGAAGGTACTTCTGTTGATGCCGTGTTTAATATTGTCACGCGTGCTTTCTTACCCTTATTGGGCATTATTCTTTTGTTTGGCTGGGCTTCCTGGAAATATGGCCGCTTATATTGTGGCTGGTTGTGCCCGCATTTTTCTGTTGTTGAAATGGTGAACAACCTGATGCGTAAGGCGAGTGGAAAATTCAGCTTATGGGATAAAAAAAAATCAATACACAAAACAGATGGAAGTGAAATCGAAACAGACAGGAAATACTGGTGGTTAGTTTTTTTAGCCGTAACAGGTTTCGCTTTTATGTGGGCGGTGGTTTTTCTAACTTATTTACTTCCTCCTGCTGAGATTTACAGTAATCTTTACCACTTCACCTTAACGCGTAACCAAATGTTTTTTATTGGTGCTGCTACAACATTACTGACGATAGAATTCATGTTTGCGCGACATCTTTTTTGTCGCTTTGCCTGTGCCGTTGGTGTTTTTCAAAGCCTGGTGTGGATGGCGAATAAACGGGCAATGGTCGTAAGCTTTGACAGAAAAAAGGCGCTGCAATGTAAGGGCTGCCATATTGCCTGTGAAGATGAGTGTCCGATGCGACTTAAGCCGCGCTCTATCAAGCGACAAATGTTTAATTGTACTCAATGTGGTCGTTGTCTTAATGCCTGCGAACAGGTGCAGCTGAAAAAAAACCGGCTTTCTTTATTAACATGGAAAGACGGGCAATCTGCTTTTCAGGAGAGTGATCGCTAATGGCACTTAAAGCGCCCCGATTTATGCAGACATTACACCGTCTGGTTGAGATCGAAGAACATGTGGGTTCTTTATGGCATCGTATAATTACGCAATCGACAAATAAACGTTATCCAGAAGCGGCTGTTTATCTTGATGACGTACGGCGCAGTGTTGGTATTATGTTTCGTGCACTGGGAGGGGACGGTGCACTTAAAATTGAATCAACACTGGCGACGGAATATGCAGCACGACGTACATTATTGCAGCGTATAGCCGGTAGTCATAAACATGTTGAGTTAAGCTGGCGTAATGAATCATCTTTAAACTTACCATCGTGTATTGATGTTTTTCCGGAAAAAAAACTTAATCGTGATCTTTATTTATGGCTGGCAGCGCTGGCATCGGGTGATTCCGGTATTAAGCGCTCACAAAGTGACTGGGTCAGATATAACCAGTGGCTGAGCTGTAAGGTTCTGAAACTTTTTCCGGGTTTGGCTGAACGTTACCAGCGTCTGGTAGCGGCACAATTAAAGATAAGATCTGATTATAAAAGACTAAATGAGGATGAAGCAAAATATGAGTGCTTTATTCAGCAAGCTTTAGAAAATCCGCAAGAGCTTGTTGATTTTCCATTAATAAAGACGCTTTCATACATGCCGCAGCCCGTTTATCTCTGGCTGCATCCATCGCCACCAGGCCAGGAAATTAAAACAACAGCAGTTCAAGACGATGAAATGCTGCCTGAAAATGATAGTGAGGGTGAGACCACTGAGCCAGAAGAAAAACGTCGTTATCGTGCCGAACAAGTTGAAATGCCAAATGGACAGGACGGGCTTATACTAGACAGGTTTGAAAATATCTTTAGCTGGGCTGAATATATTAAAGTTGATCGTAGTACTGATGAAGATGAAGACCTGGAGTCTGCCGAAGATTCAGCAAAGGATCTTGATCAGCTAAGTGTTGCACGTGATCATAAAAGTACCGCGAAACGTATCCGTTTTGATCTTGATTTACCTTCTGCTGAAAGTGATGACACCCCCTTAGGTGGAGGTATCTTATTGCCTGAGTGGGATTACCGAAAATCTGAACTAGTAAAAAATCACTGTTGTCTGCAAATGATGATTGCAGATACAGCACAAACTACTGAATTACCTGTGCGATTACGCAGCACGGCAAAAAGGTTGCGTAGCCAGTTTGAAGCCTTAGTTCCGTCACGTATTTGGTATAAAGGCCAAATGGAAGGAAGTGAGATTGATCTTGATGCTTATCTGGATTTTATAACCGAACAAAAAAAATCTCAGGCCGTTGCTGAACAAGGTATGTACCGTGAATTTCGTGGTGGTGTTCGTGATATGGCTTGTCTATTGCTGGCAGACTTTTCATTATCAACAGATTCCTATGTTAATAATAATGACAGGGTTATTGATGTTATACGTGATAGCTTGTTTCTATTTGCAGAAGCGCTTTCTGCTGGCGGAGATCAGTTTGCGATGTATGGTTTCTCTTCTCGCTACCGTGAGCATATTCGTTTTCATACATTAAAAACATTTACAGAAATACATAATAATATTTCACGTGGACGTATTAATGAGATTAAACCCGGTTACTACACCCGAATGGGAGCGGCTATACGGCAGGCTAGCGGGATGCTCAGTCAGCAACCGGCAAGTCAGCAACTACTATTGTTGTTAACCGATGGCAAGCCAAATGATCTTGACCTGTATGACGGACGCTATGGTATTGAAGATACGCGAATGGCATTAATAGAAGCGCGACGAAAAGGGTTACAGCCCTTTTGTGTCACGATAGATGAAAAAGGCAGGGATTATTTGCCCTATATGTTTGGTGCAGAAAATTTTGTAGTGATTCGTAAGCCTTCTGAATTACCTAAAGAACTTCCCTTATTATATGCACGGTTGACGCATTAACGATAAATTCAATATGACAGATTTTTTTAGCAGGTACATATTTTGAATAAATTTTTATCATGTCTGATACTTTCAGTTTCGCTGTTGGTTAATACGAGTATTGTCAGCGCTACAGACATTAAAAATGATTTCAATTTAGTACAAAGATTTTTCTCTGCAGCAGATGATGTCGGGGAACTGGAGGGAGAACCTTTATCCGCTCAGGTTTATGCAAATAAAAAAGTGATTGGTTATGTGTTTTATACTGATGATGTTGTGAAAATCCCTGCCTATTCAGGAAAACCTATCCGCACACTGGTTGGATTTGATACAGCAGGAAAAATTGTCGGTCTGAAGATTGTTCATCATGAAGAGCCTATTTTAGTTGTCGGGATTTCTGATGCTGATTTACAAAAATTTATTGATCAATATCGTAATAAATATGTGAATGACAAAATAAAAATTGGCGGGCGTGATCGCGATGATTATAAATCAATTGATGCCATCAGTGGTGCTACCATTACCGTAATGGTGCTTAATGCTACGATAAATCAGTCAATGCGAAGAGTTTCTCTGGCACGGGGAATTTTAACCCAAAGAGGTGAAATATTTGCACAAACAAAAGCATTTGATGATGCGCCTATCTGGATTTCTGTTTGGAAAGACAAAATTTTTCAGATTATAATTTTATTACTTGGTTTAACTGTTTTGATGGTTATTTTATTTATGCAGGACTGGTTAGCGCAACATCCTACTTTTCTCACCCGTTTACGCACAGCTTACCTGATATATACCGTGTTTTTTATTGGCTGGTATTCACTGGCACAGCTTTCAATTGTGAATGTTTTATCTTTTATTGGTTCATTTATACAGGGCTTCAGCTGGGACAGTTATTTAATTGATCCCATGATGTTCCTGTTATGGGGTTTCGTTGCGGTGACAATCTTATTTTGGGGGCGAGGTGTTTACTGTGGCTGGCTTTGTCCGTTTGGTGCAATGCAGGAACTCATTTTTCGAATAGCAGAACGCTTTAAATGTCCAACTTTTGAGTTTTCAGAAGTTGTACATGAACGATTATGGGCAATAAAATATATTATTCTGTTAGTTTTATTTGCTGTGTCGATGCAGTCACTGGTAGTGGCTGAACAACTTTCTGAGGTTGAGCCCTTTAAAACAGCAGTGACATTACACTTTGCGCGGGACTGGAGTTATATACTTTATGCTGCCGCTTTACTTGTTATATCGGCATTTAATCGTAAATTTTATTGTCGTTATATTTGCCCGTTAGGTGCCGCTTTAACTTTTCCGTCGAAGTTTCGAATCTTTGAATGGCTACGTCGTTATAAAGAATGTGGCCGTCCCTGCCAGATCTGTCGTAATGAATGTGAGGTCAGGGCAATTCGTTCTACCGGAGAAATTAATGCCAATGAATGTCATTATTGTCTTGATTGTCAGGTGACATATTATAATTCTCACAAGTGTCCGCCCTTATCTGAAAAACGTCGAAAGCGTGAACGTGCAGCTAAACTTAAAAAAAATGCATAAATAATTTTAATATCAGATTGTTTTACCAGCTAATATTCCCATGATTATACAATTAATTCTCATGCTTGACCTAAATCAAGGTTGAATGACCTTATTAGGCATAAGTTGTTTGAAAAGAAGAAATTTATACTTCTGACAATAACTATTTATGAGGAAGCTGTTATGAAATATGCAACATTATCTATCACGGGGGTAATAATAGCGGGTTTTCTCGCTACTGCCCCTGTGTATTCAGCAAGTGGCGAACATCCTGACACGCCAGAATCAGAGTTACGCTATAAGGGTGCCCCTGTTCCAATTGAACCTGGTGCTGCAAAAGAACAACTGAGTCCAAAAGCACCCTATGTATCACCGAAAGAGTTTGCTCGCGCAAAGACAATATTTTTTGAACGTTGCGCAGGCTGTCATGGTGTATTACGTAAAGGAGCAACAGGTAAACCTTTAACACCGGACGTTACCTTACCTAAAGGGACGGCTTATTTAAAAGCCTTTATAGGTTTTGGCTCGCCAGGTGGTATGCCTAACTTTGGAACATCAGGACAACTTTCAGATAAAGATGTCGATTTAATGGCACGTTATTTACAACATGAGGCACCTGTTCCACCTGAGTATGGGATGAAGGAAACGAAGGCAAGCTGGAAGGTTATTATTCCGGTGAATAAGCGCCCCAAAAAACAAATGAATAATTATAATTTGAACAATATTTTCTCAATTACTTTACGTGACACGGGAGAAGTTGCGCTGATTGATGGTGATACTAAAAAAATTATCAATATTATTACCACAGGTTACGCTGTACATATTTCGCGTATGTCCACATCGGGTCGTTATCTCTACGTTATTGGTCGTGATGCAAAAATTAACCTGATTGATCTTTGGATGAAAAAGCCAGATAACGTTGCTGAAATCAAAGTGGGTATGGAAGCACGTTCAGTTGAAACATCCAAGTACAAAGGTTACGAAGATAAGTATGCGATTGCCGGTTCTTATTGGCCTCCGCAATACACCATTATGAAAGGCGATACGCTGGAGCCATTAAAAATTGTTGGTACACGTGGTATGACTGTGGATACCCAAGAGTACCATCCGGAGCCCCGGGTTGCAGCGATTGTTGGTTCACACCAAAAGCCAGAGTTTATTGTTAATGTTAAAGAAACAGGCAAAATTTTGATGGTGAATTATGCAGATCTGGATAATCTCCAGGTAACCACTGTAAATGCTGCACGTTATCTGCATGATGGTGGCTGGGATTCAACGTTACGTTATTTCTTAACGGCAGCGAATAAATCTAACAAGATCGCAGTTGTGGATTCTAAAACATCTAAGTTAGCGGCAATGATTGATGTAGGTAAAATTCCTCATCCTGGCCGTGGTGCAAACTTTAAAGATCCTAAATATGGTCCGGTATGGGCAACCAGCCATTTAGGTGACGATACTATTTCAGTTATTGGTACCGATCCTAAACGTCACAAAAAATATGCATGGAAAGTTGTGCGTACATTAAAAGGCCAGGGCGGCGGTTCTTTGTTCATTAAGACACATCCTAAATCACGACACTTGTATGTTGATACGCCTTTAAATCCTGATGCCGGAGTTAGTCAATCTATTGCCGTGTATGATTTAAAAAACATGAATAAACCTTTCAAAGTATTACCCATTGCTAAATGGGCTGATATTGGCGAAGGTCCAAAACGTGTTGTACAACCCGAGTTCAACAAAAAAGGTAATGAGGTTTGGTTCTCGGTCTGGAGTGGGGCGAAACAGGAATCTGCAGTAGTTGTTGTCGACGATAAAACATTAAAGTTGAAAGCAGTTATTAAAGACAAACGATTAATAACGCCAACAGGTAAGTTTAATGTTTATAACACCATGCATGATATTTACTAAATGTATGTAACTTGATTGGTGGGGGGTTTTTCCCCACTTAATCTCAGGTTTATTATTTAATTCATTTAATGAAGAGAAGTAATATGATGAATGAGTCTGCAAAAATATATTTAGTGGGGACAGGACCGGGAGATCCTGATTTATTAACCGTTAAAGCTTTGCGTCTTTTGCAGAATGCCGATGTGGTCATTTATGACAGACTAGTTTCAGAAGGCATTCTGCAGCAGATTCCGGCCGGGGTAAGCAAAATATATGTAGGAAAAAAATCAGGTAATCATACCTTACCTCAAGATGAGATTAACCAGCTATTGTTAAACCTGGCCGACACTGAGCGTACTATTGTACGACTAAAAGGGGGCGATCCTTTTATTTTTGGTCGTGGCAGTGAAGAAGCTTTGTTATTAGCTCAGCATGATATTCAATTTGAAATAGTACCGGGGATAACCGCTGCATCTGCCTGTACGACGTATGCAGGAATTCCGTTAACACATAGAGGACTTTCACAGGGCGTGCAAATGATTACCGGTCACAGTCAGTCTGATAAACCGCTTACTTTAGACTGGAAATCACTAGCGGATGAAAATAAAACAATTGTTATTTATATGGGGCTTACAAATATTAAGTTCATCGCTGAAAACCTGATGAAAGCGGGACTCGATAAAAATACCCCTGCAGCAGCTGTTCAAAATGGAACTACGTTCAGGCAGTACTGTGTGTTAACCACTTTAGCTAAGCTGGATTCCGATTGCACTGCATTACAAGCACCGGTAATTTTTGTCATTGGTAAAGTGGTTGCTCTTGCAGAAAAATTAGACTGGTTTGAAACAGACAATGCTATTGAGAGTGATTTTTCTGACAATAAACAGTCATTACGTGGTTGATCAATGTTATTTAATTTTAAAATTATTTTATTTTTGTTGAGCTTGTTATTTTATGTTCCGGTAAATGCTGAGAGTGAAAGTATATCGTCTATGCGTAAAGTTGAATTACAAAACTTACTTCTTCAGGATTGTGGTTCATGCCATGGTATGACAATGAAAGGCGGACTTGGTCCGGCGCTAACCCCTGATGTACTGAAGAGCAAGTCCCGGAAAATGATTACACAGACTATAGCAAAGGGCCGGTCTGGGACGCCAATGCCACCCTGGAATACTCTGTTGACCCGAGAAGAAATTAACTGGATCGTTAATGCTTTATATACAGGTATTAAATTTTGATAACGTTTAAAACATTAATATTACCGCTGGCATTAGCCGTGACGAGTTGTGCTGGCTTAAATGAAAATGATTTGCGTGGTACGGGTGATCTGGGTGTTGTTATTGAACGGGCAACAGGCAGTGTAAAAATTATTGATACCAGCAATATGATCGCGCTGAAACAAGTCACAGGCTTAGGTGATTTATCACATGCTTCAGTCGTTTATTCTCGTGATCAGCGTTATGCCTATGTTTTTGGCAGGGATGGCGGTTTAACTAAAGTTGATATTTTAAAAGGTGAAATTAATAAGCGTGTTATACAGGCCGGCAACAGTATAGGTGGTGCAATATCACAAGATGGAAAGCTGGTTGCTGTTTCTAATTATAGCCCCGGTGGTGTAAAGGTCTTTAATGCTGCGACTCTTGAGTTGGTTGAAGCGATCCCTGCAATTTATGGTACATGTGGTGAGCGTTCAAAAATAGTTGGCCTGATAGATGCGCCTGGTCAGATTTTTGTGTTTTCACTTTATGATGCAGCTGAGATCTGGTTGGCTGACTTTAGTCGCGCTAAAGCAAAAATTACGCGTTTTAAAAATATTGGCATACAACCTTATGATGGTTTGATAACGCCGGATGGACGTTATTACATTGCAGGTTTATTTGGCGAAGATGGCCTTGCTTTACTGGACTTATGGCATCCTGAAAAAGGGGTAAAACGTATTTTGAATAATTATGGTCGTGGTACAAAAAAAATGCCGGTCTATAAAATGCCGCATTTGGAAGGGTGGGCTATGACCGATGATTATATTTTTTTACCGGCAGTCGGCCGCAGTCAGGTTTTAGTGGTTAACCGTCGTAACTGGAAAAAAATTAAAACAATTGCTGTTCATGGACAGCCGGTATTTGTTATGGCCAGACCAGACGGGCGACAGGTGTGGGTGAACTATGCTTACCCAAAAAATGATACGGTACAGGTGATTGATTCTGAGAGTTTAAAAATTGTAAAAACACTTCACCCCGGTAAAGCCGTTTTACATATGGAATTTACTCCAAGAGGAGAGCAGGTCTGGGTGTCCGCGCGGGATGATAAAAAAGTGACTGTATATAATACCGCGACATTTAATGCGATAACAACATTACCGATGGAAAAGCCCAGTGGTATATTCTTTACTAACCGTGCCCATCGCATAGGCTTATAACAGAGTAAGAATTATGTCATGCAACTAAATTCTGAAAATAAATTAAATAAGTCACAGCTGAATGGGCTGGAAAAACACTTGTTAAATGACTTTCAACATGGATTTCCTTTAGTAGCACGCCCCTATGCCAGGATTGCAAAAGAATTAGAAACAACTGAAGAGCTGATTATAGAATCAATAGCCCGGCTTAAACAACAAGGTTTTATTAGTCGTGTCGGAGCTGTATTTCGTGCGAATAGTATTGGTGCAAGTACGCTGGCCGCAATATCAGTGCCTGAAAACAAACTGGAATCTATTGCAGCAATTGTTAATGAATATAGTGAAGTGAATCACAATTACAAACGTGAACATCATTATAATTTATGGTTTGTATTAACCGCGTGCGATGAGCATGAATTAAATGCAGTGTTGGATGATATTGAACAACGTACAGGCTATGACGTCATGTATCTGCCCATGGTCGAAGATTTTCATATCGATTTAGGTTTTGATTTAGATTTTGATCTGGATCTTAATTTAGAAAGGAAAAATGAATGGACATGAAAATGACATATCGTCAGCCGTTATTACCCCCGCTGGCAGAGATTGATGACAAAGACGAAGATTTAATTTTATTGTTACAAAGGGGGCTTCCTCTAACTTCGACTCCTTACGCTGATATGGGTAAAAAAATTGGCATGAGAGAAAAAGAGGTCATTGATCGTTTAACCTATTTAAATGAGTCAGGAACAATTAAGCGTTTTGGTATTGTGGTGCGTCACCATGAGTTGGGTTATCGTGCCAACGCAATGACAGTGTGGGATATTGCAGATGATAAAATCAGCGAGTTAGGCGCATGCATGGGGGGCTTCGATTTTGTGACATTATGTTATCGACGTCCACGGCGATTGCCTGAATGGCCATATAACTTATTTACCATGATACACGGTAAAAATCGTGAGCATGTACTGGCTAATATAGCGTTATTAGTGAAGCAGTGTGGCTTAAATAGCGTTGAACACGAGGTATTATTTAGTAGTAAACGATTCAAACAACGCGGCGCACTATACCGTAAATAATAATTTATTAGACGGGATATAAACTTCATATGGATGAGCTAGATCGTAAAATTATTAATGTATTGCAAGACGGTTTTCCCTTAGTAGAAGAGCCTTACTCAGAAATTGCCTTGCAACTGGAAATTAACGAATCAGATTTATTATGCCGACTGGAAAAATTACTTAAGGATAAAATTTTGTCACGATTTGGTCCGATGTATGATGCCGAAAAACTAGGCGGTTCATTTAGTCTTGTTGCTATTAAGGTTCCGGAAAAAGAGTTCGATAAAGTGACTGAAATAGTGAATAGCTATGATGAGGTTGCACATAATTATCATCGCGACCATGAATTTAATATGTGGTATGTACTTGCAACAGAAAAACCGGAAAAGATTAAAGAAATTAACAGAGATATTGAACGACGTAGCGGACTAAAGGTATTCAATATGCCTAAACTGGATGAATACTATATAGGGCTTAAGTTAACTGCTTAACGTAAATGATGACAGAAGGTATTTTAAAACAGCAAGATTTCATTATTGATAATATTGACCGTCAAATCATTCGGGCGACGCAGTCAGGTTTACCGCTGGTATCTCGTCCGTATCATGCGCTTGCCGGGAAATTAGATTTAAGCGTTAATGATGTTATTTCACGTATGCGGCTGATGCAGAAAAAAGGGATTATCCGGCGTATTGCTGCTGTGCCAAATCATTATGCTCTGGGTTATAAAGGTAATGGCATGTCGGTCTGGGATGTAGCAGATGAGCACATTAATGAATTAGGAAAAAAGGTCGGTGCCCTTAATTTTGTTAGCCACTGTTATCAGCGGCCACGTTTCCTACCTGAATGGCCATATAATCTTTTTGCCATGGTGCATGCACATAATAAAGAGGAAGCATTGTTATTCGTTAACACTATCGCCGAATTACTCGGTGAGTTTGATTGCGGTCATGATGTGTTATTTAGTAAACGAATTTTAAAGAAAACAGGTATGCGGCTTATTTAATGATTGAGCTATTCTAATTTAGACATTCCTGTTTAGAGATTGCTGGAGAAAATAACCATGTTCCGTATTAGCCAATATATGCATGAATTAAAGTCACCGTCTCCGTTAGGTAAAAAGCGAAATCCAGCGGGGCCGGTTGTTATCTGGAATCTGATTCGTCGATGTAATTTAACCTGCAAACATTGCTATTCAATTTCTGCAGATAAAGACTTTCCCGGTGAACTTTCTAGCAAAGAAGTTTTTAAGGTAATGGATGATCTTAAAGATTTTAATGTTCCCGTGCTTATTTTGTCGGGTGGTGAACCCTTAATGCGTCCGGATATTTTTACGATCTCCAAACGTGCAAAAGATATGGGGTTTTATGTCGGGCTATCAACCAACGGTACTCTGATTGATGAGTCGAATATCAACGATATTGCTAACATTGGTTATGACTACGTAGGTATCAGTATTGATGGTGTGCGCGAAACACATGATAAATTTCGTCGCAAGATCGGTGCATTTGATGAGTCAATGAACGCTATACGTTTTTGTCGTGATGCCGGTATTAAAGTGGGAATGCGTTTTACCTTAACGATGGATAATGCAAGCGAGCTTCCTCAATTACTGAATATTATGGAACAGGAAAAGGTGGATAAATTCTACCTGTCACATTTGAATTATGCTGGTCGCGGTAATAAAAACCGTGAAGATGATGTTATTCATCAAGTTACGCGTGATGTAATGGATTTGTTATTTGATACCTGCTGGAAACATGTAGAAGCAGGCAGGGAGCGTGAGTTTGTAACAGGTAATAATGATGCTGACGGTGTTTATTTATTATATTGGATTGAAAAACATTTCCCGGAAAAATTAGAACATATGCGGGCTAAGCTAGAACAATGGGGTGGTAATTCATCGGGCGTAAATATATCCAACATTGATAACGTAGGTAATGTTCATCCGGATACTTTCTGGTGGGATTATAATCTGGGTAACGTTAAAGAACGCAAGTTTTCTGACATCTGGCAAGATCGCAGAGACCTTCTTATGGATGGGCTGAAGTCAAAACCACGCCCATTAAAAGGGCGTTGTGGTGAGTGCAGTTATATAGATATTTGTGGTGGTAATACACGCGTTCGGGCGTATCAGTTAACAGATGATTTCTGGGCAGAAGATCCAGCCTGTTATTTAACGGATATTGAAATTGGTGCCGAGCAACCAGGTGAACGTTTAAAAGTAATACCCTGGTCCAGAGCAAGTGAAAATATAAAAAGAAAGCATAAATAAATGATAAGACTATTATTTTCAATATGTTTGCTGTTGTCTGCCAATATTAGTTATGCAGTGTCAAAACATGTTAAAGCCGTCTACGAAGAACATTGTGCAAGTTGCCACGCCTCAAATCGATTAGGCGCAATGGGCCCTGCATTATTACCAGAAAATTTAAAACGTTTACCTAAGAAAAAGGCTTTCTCGGTTATTGCTGACGGACGTGCAGCAAGTCAAATGCCCGGTTACTCAGATAAAATATCTAAAGAAGATATTCAGGCATTAGTCGAATATGTTTATACGCCTTTACCGTATATTCCCAGATGGGGAATAAAGGAAATAAAAAATTCTCATCTAATTCATTTTAAATCGGGCAGCCTTGGTGACAGACCTGTTTTTAATGCCGACATGCTTAACTTGTTTATTGTTGTAGAAATTGGTGATCATCATGCAACGGTGTTGGATGGTGATAAATTTGAACCTGTGCATCGATTTAAAACACGCTTTGCCTTACATGGCGGGCCGAAATTTTCAGCTGAAGGACGTTATGTTTACTTTGCATCACGGGATGGCTGGATTAGTAAATATGATATTTACAACTTGAAAACAGTTGCGGAAATCAGAGCAGGTATAAATACCAGAAATTTAGCCGTATCCGGTGACGGAAAATTTGTTTTAGTTGGAAATTATCTTCCCCATAGTCTGGTGGTATTAGATGCAGAAAATCTTAAGCCAGTTAAAGTTATCGCGGTAGAAGATAAAGACGGGAAATCTTCGAGGGTGAGTGCAGTTTATGCTGCAGCACCAAGAAACAGTTTTATTGCTGCACTGAAAGATATTCCCGAAGTCTGGGAAATTTACTATAACGATAAACATGCGCCTGTTTATGACGGGCTGGTACATGATTATCGACATAGTGAAGCTATTGCAGATAAAAGCTCTTTTCCTGTCCGTCGAATCGAACTGGATGACTATCTGGATGACTTCCAATTCGATCAGTCCTATACCCATTTAATGGGAGCGGCACGTAATGCCAAAAATGGTCAGGTTGTTAATCTTGATATTCGTCGTAAAGTTGCGGATCTGGAACTGACGGGTTTACCACATTTGGGTTCAGGTATCACGTGGGAATATAAGGGCCATCCTGTCATGGCAACGCCTAATTTTAAAAAAGCAGAAATCAGTATTATTGATATGGTGACGTGGAAAACAATTAAAAACATTAAAACGCTGGGGCCAGGATTTTTTATGCGCAGCCATGAAAACTCTAAGTATGCCTGGGCAGATGTTTTCTTCGGTCCCAATAATGAAGCCGTACATATTATTGATAAAGATACCTTAGAGATCGTCAAGACTCTAAAACCTTCGCCGGGTAAGAATGCGGCTCATGTCGAATTCGACCGCTATGGTAAACATGTTGTACTAAGTGTTTGGGATATGGATGGGGAACTGATTATTTATAATGCTGATACCTTAAAAGAGATAAAGCGTTTACCGATGAAAAAGCCTTCAGGAAAATACAATGTTTTTAATAAGATAAGCCGTTCAGAGGGGACAAGCCACTAGTTATGCCGATTATTTTTCATGTTGATGAATATAAAATAATAACCAGGTGAAATAGTTGGTTAGCTGCAATATTAGCGTTTAATGGTTTGTTGATGTAGATCAACTCTAATTTTCCAAAATGAACTATTATCGTCACGAGCCCTAAACTAATTCGCTGAGGTAGAAGTGAGTAATCTGACAAGAAGAGCTTTGTTAAAAGCCAAATTTAGAGCTCCTCAGCAAGCAATAAGGTTGCCCTGGGTATTAAATGAAGAACAATTTACGGATGGTTGTACACGTTGTCATGACTGTGTAACGGCCTGTCCTGAAAATATCATTATTAAAGGTGATGGTGGCTTTCCCGAAATTAATTTTAACAAAGGTGAATGTACTTTTTGTACAGACTGTGTGAAAAGTTGTTCTGAAAATTTATTTTACCCGGTTGAAGAAGTGCCCTGGTCTTTAAAAGCGCAAGTGACAGAAGCGTGTTTTACGAATAAAAAAGTGGTATGCGTTGTTTGTAAAGAGCAGTGTGAAGTAGAAGCACTAAAATTTACACCTAAAGTAGGTGGCGTAATGGACATTGAACTAGCGCTTGAGCTTTGCACAGGCTGTGGAGCCTGTGCAAAGCCATGTCCGGCTAATGCTATTCAATTTAACTATATAAACGAATTTGAACATTAAGAAAACGGAGAGTCTGCATGAATATTAGTGGTGTTTTAGTCCATGTGCAGCCACAACGAATGGACCAGATTAGTAAAGAATTAAAGGCTATCGCAGGGGTCGATGTTCATGCTGCAGAAAAAGGTAAACTCGTTGTAACGGTAGAAAATGAAAAATTGAATGCGTTAGCTGATCAAGTTATGGCTTTCCAACATATTAAAGGTGTGATGTCTGTGTCAATGGTTTATCACGAAAGTGATGATGAGAATATTGATATAGAAGAGGTGCTTGCTGAAGTAACGCCAGCCTGTGCCGTTAACACTTGTAATGAACAACTTTCACAGGAGGCGTCATCATGAAGCTTAACCGCCGGAACTTTATCAAAACAAATGCCATTGCTGCTACTGCTGCGGCTGCAGGAATTACAATTCCGGGTATTAGTGCGGCTGTAGCCAAAAACGGTTCGAATAAAATACGCTGGGATAAAGCGGCATGCCGTTTTTGTGGCACAGGCTGTAGTGTTCTCGTTGGTACAAAAGACGGCCGTGTTGTTGCAACGCAAGGCGATCCGGATGCGCCGGTAAACCGTGGACTCAATTGTATTAAAGGTTATTTCCTGTCAAAAATCATGTACGGTAAAGATCGTTTAACCAGGCCATTATTGCGCATGACTAACGGAAAGTATGATAAAGACGGTGATTTTGCTGAAGTGAGTTGGGATCAAGCCTTCGATATTATGGCCCTTAAGTTTAAAGAGGCACTGAAGAAAAAGGGCCCAACCTCAGTGGGTATGTTTGGCTCAGGTCAGTGGACTATTTGGGAAGGCTACGCGGCATCTAAATTATTTAAAGCAGGTTTACGCACCAATAATTTAGATCCTAATGCACGTCACTGTATGGCTTCTGCTGTAGGGGCTTTCATGCGTGCCTTCGGTGCAGATGAGCCAATGGGCTGTTATGACGACTTAGAACATGCCGACGCCTTTGTTCTTTGGGGGGCTAACATGGCGGAAATGCACCCAATCCTTTGGTCTCGTTTAAGTGATACGCGTTTAACCAAAGAAGGCTCTGAAGTACACGTATTATCAACCTTCAAACATCGTTGTTTCGACTTAGCCGATAACGGCATGGTGTTTACACCACAAACCGATTTAGCGATTGCGAACTATATCGCGCACTACATCATTGAAACCAGGTCATATAATAAGGATTTTATTGGTGACAATGTTAACTTCACTAAAACGGTAACGGATATTGGCTATGGTTTACGCCCCGAACATCCTTTAGAAAAAGCCAAAACAGGTAAGGGGGGCAAGTTAACTAAAATTAACTTTGAAGAGTATAAAAAATCGGTTGCAAAATATGACCTGGAATACACTTCAAAATTAAGTGGTGTGCCAAAAGAAAATTTACTGAAACTCGCAAAAATTTATGCTGATCCGAATAAGAAAGTGACCTCGTTCTGGACCATGGGGTTCAACCAGCATACACGTGGCGTTTGGGTTAATGGTTTGGTATACAACATTCATTTATTAATGGGGAAAATTTCAGAACCCGGTAACAGTCCATTTTCTTTAACAGGTCAGCCTTCTGCATGCGGTACTGCTCGTGAGGTCGGTACCTTTGCGCATCGATTGCCTGCTGATCTGGTTGTGAAGGTAAAAAGCCATCGTGATTTTGCTGAGAAAGTCTGGAAGTTACCTGAAGGAACTATTCCACCCAAGCCGGGTTACCACGCGGTATTACAAAACCGTATGTTAAAAGATGGCAAACTCAATGCATATTGGGTTATGTGTAATAACAATGTACAGGCAGCCCCTAATTTCAATGAAGAAACCTATCCGGGTTATCGTAACCCTGAAAACTTCATCGTTGTTTCCGATCCGTATCCAACCGTCACGGCAATTGCGGGTGATTTAATTTTACCAACAGCAATGTGGACGGAAAAAGAAGGTGCCTACGGTAATGCAGAACGTCGTACTCAATTCTGGCGACAACAAGTTAAGGCACCCGGCGAGGCGAAGTCTGATTTATGGCAACTGGTTGAATTTTCAAAACGTTTTAAAGTTGAAGAAGTCTGGCCTGCTGATTTAATTGCTAAACAGCCAGGTGTAAAAGGTAAAACATTATACGAAGTGTTATTTAAAAACGGTCAGGTAGATAAATATCCAAAACAACAGGTAACCGATAGTCGGGGAAATAAATACGATAACGATGAAATGGATGATTTTGGTTTTTATTTACAAAAAGGTTTATTTGAAGAGTATCGTCGTTTTGGTACTGAAGGTCCTAAGAAAGGTCATGATCTGGGTGAGTTCGATGCCTATCACAAAGCACGTGGCATGCGTTGGCCTGTCGTCAAGGGTAAAGAAACATTATGGCGCTATCGTGAAGGTTATGATCCTTTTGTTAAAAAAGGTGAAGGTGTTAAGTTTTATGGTAAGAAAGATGGTAAAGCGAATATTATCTTTGCACCATACGAGCCTCCTGCTGAAAGTCCGGATAAAGAATATGATTTATGGTTATCAACCGGTCGCGTACTTGAGCACTGGCATTCTGGTTCGATGACGCGCCGCGTACCTGAGTTATATCGTGCCTTTCCTGATGCGGTCATGTTTATGCATCCTAATGATGCGAAGAAACGTGGCCTGCGTCGTGGTATGACGGCTAAAGTGGCAAGTCGTCGCGGTGATATTTCTTTGAAAGTTGAAACGCGTGGACGCAACCGCCCGCCAGAAGGTCTGGTTTTTGTACCCTGGTTTGATGCGGGTCGTTTGATTAACAAGGTAACACTTGATGCAACCGATCCATTATCTAAAGAAACTGATTATAAGAAGTGTGCTGTTAAGGTAGAAAAAGCGTAATAAAGGAAGCAACTGTGTTTGATCACCTATTGAGCCGCAGACGATTTATCGTCGAAACCGCGAGAACCGCAAGCGGTGTGGCTTTATTGGGTATCGGACTCGGTTTATATACAAAAGAGTCAAAGTCATTACCGGTATATGCACTGCGACCACCGGGTGTTAAAAGTGAAGATGATTTTTTATCTGCCTGTATTCGCTGTGGTTTATGTGTTCGTGATTGTCCTTATGACATTTTAAAACTTTCAAAACTAGCTGAGCCTGTTGCATTAGGCACGCCTTATTTTGAAGCGCGAAAGGTGCCCTGTGAAATGTGTGAAGATATTCCTTGTGTCAAAGCTTGCCCAACGGGTGCTTTAGATAAGGGGCTCACAAATATCGATGATGCCAGAATGGGGCTTGCTGTTATCGTGGATCAGGAAACATGTTTGAATTACTTAGGTTTGCGGTGTGATGTATGTCACCGGATATGTCCTTTAATAAATGAAGCTATTACGCTGGAGCCAAGACACAATCAGCGCAGCGGCAAGCACACTTTATTTATTCCTGTTGTTCATTCGGACAAATGTACGGGTTGTGGTAAATGTGAGCGAGCTTGTGTATTAGAAGAAGCAGCCATAAAAGTATTGCCATTAGACCTGGCAAAAGGTGAATTAGGTCATCATTATCGCTTAGGTTGGAAAGAGAAAGAAAAAGCCGGTGAAAGTTTAGTTACCCCTGACAGGGAACATAAATATAACCTGCCAGAAGGCCTGAAATATGAGCATGATGGTAAAGGTTTATTGAAGGATACACGCTGATGTCGGCAAATTTACCTGAGAAGGTTGGTAAAGAAGCCGTGTTAGCAAAAGGGTGGTGGCTGGCAAATAAGTGGTTATTACTTCGGCGTACAAGCCAGCTTTTAGTAATCGCATTGTTTTTAAGCGGACCTTTGTTAGGTGAAGGTTATTGGATTGCAAAAGGTAATTTAACATCAAGTTTAACCCTTGATATTTTGCCGCTAACCGATCCTTATGTTTTATTACAATCATTTTTTGCCGGGCATGAAATTATTAGCCAGGCATTAATCGGTGCAGCGATTGTAACGGTATTTTATTTTTTAGTCGGCGGGAGAGTTTTTTGTTCATGGGTATGTCCGGTTAATATTGTTACTGACACAGCCGATGGATTACGAAGGAAGTTTAATATTAAAGGTGGAGCAAGATTCTCACGTAACGTACGTTACTGGATACTGGTAATGACATTAATTGTTGCAGTGATCAGCGGTAGTATTGCCTGGGAATTTATTAATCCTGTTTCAATATTGCACCGGTCAATTATTTTTGGCTTTGCTTATGCGGGATTCGTTATATTGGCCATTTTTATCTTTGATCTTTTATTAAGTCGACAAGGATGGTGCGGCCATCTTTGTCCGGTCGGCGCCTTTTATAGCTTGTTAGGGCGCATAAGTATTATTCGAGTAAGTGCAGCAAATAGAGATAATTGTGATGATTGTATGGACTGCTTTTTAGTTTGCCCTGAAAAACAAGTTATTAAGCCCGCATTAAAGGGCGCTGAACAAGGAACCGGACCGGTAATAATGGATAAGAACTGTACAAACTGTGGTCGCTGCATTGATGTTTGCGCCAAAAATGTTTTTAATTTTTCAAATCGTTTTAACAACGGCATGTTAATGAATGAATCTAAAAAAGAGGAGGTTGCGCCATGAAAAGGTCAACTGCAATGAGTATCTTAATGATGTTGGGTGTTGGTTTAGTAGCGAACCAGGCCTGGGCAGAACATGTTGAATCTTTACGGGGGGCTAACCCAATGGCTGAGCCTGCGAAGGCGCCACAAGCAATGAAGTGGCAAAACGATCGCGAACCGATTACCCGTGATTATGTACAGCAACCGCCTATGATTCCGCATAAGACAAAAGGCTATAAGATAAATAAAAAATTTAATAAGTGTTTAACATGCCACAGTTGGGCAAATTATAAAGAGTCCGGGGCAACAAAGATTAGTCAGACGCATTTTAGTGACAGGGATAATAATGTCTTGGCCAATATTGCTCCACGCCGATATTTTTGTAATCAGTGTCACGTCCCCCAGGTGACAGCCAAACCTTTGGTTGAAAATACCTTCAATCCATTACAAACAATAAAGCGCCACTAAGTTTAGGATTTTAAAAGGATTGAGATATGAGTTTATATAAAAATTCAAAAAAACGTTTCCAGCTTGTCTGGATGTTTTTAAAAAAACCTACAGCAAAATATTCGCTGGGTACATTGCTGGTTGTGGGATTCATTTCAGGAATTATTTTCTGGGGTGGGTTTAATACGGCAATGGAAATGACAAATAATGAAGAATTTTGTATTTCCTGCCATGAAATGCGTGATTATGTTTATGAGGAGTACAAAGATTCTGTTCACTATGCTAATCGAACGGGAGTAAGGGCAACCTGTCCGGATTGTCATGTACCTAAGGAATGGACTTACAAAGTTGTCAGAAAAATTCAGGCAACAAATGAATTATTCCATAAGGCACTGGGAACAATTGATACGCCTGAAAAGTTTGAGAAAAAGCGTTTAAAACTTGCGCGGAATGTATGGAAAGCGATGAAAGAGACTGACTCCAGGGAATGTCGTAACTGTCATGATTATGCATCAATGGACTATGCTGAACAAGGCCGGCGCTCTATGCAACAACATGCAGAAGGACTTGAAGCGGGTAAAACCTGTATCGATTGTCATAAGGGGATTGCTCACTCTTTACCTGCAATGTATGAAGTGGATCCAAGTGCGGCAGTAGGGAATTAATTTTTCAAACGATATAAAAATTAGTATGATTTTTTATTGCTGCTTAATGCCTGACAGAACGTAATCAATGGAAAATTTATAAAATTGTAAATTATTGAACGGTTTAAATTTCAATAATTATTTTGGCGCCACCTAAGGTGCTTTCTGTTATATGCATTGAACCTTTGTAAAGCAGCAATATATCATTCACCATTGCCAGGCCAAGACCATGACCGGGTGTGTTTTGATCCGCACGTTGCCCCCTTAATAGAATGCGTTCCCGTTCCTCTTTATTAATTCCCGGTCCATTATCTTCGATTGAAAGATGAATTTTTTCAATTAATAGTTCAGCACTAACAGATACTTTACTGTCACACCACTTATATGCGTTTTCTATAAGATTTCCCAGTAATTCAAAAAGATCGCCTTCGTCAATTTTTATAGTTAATAAAGAGGAAATATCAATATGAATATCAACTTCCTTATCTTTATATACCTTGTTAAGCGTCGATATTATTTTGTTAGTGACAGGTAGCAGAGGGACTGTACTGGCAGATTGAGAACGGCCTGCTGTAGCTGCACGTTGAAGTTGATACTTAACAATATCGTTGATTATTTTTAACTGCTCAATGGCTGTATTTTTTTCTTTGATCGCTGTGCTGTCGATAATGTTTTGTAATATGGCAAGAGGTGTTTTTAAACTGTGTGCCATATTGCCAAGTGAGTCACGATAACGTGTCAGTTGTTGTTGAGACGAGTCAATTAATTGATTTAGATTTTTACTTAGCGAATAAATTTCTTTTGGATAATGGCCACTTAAATGTTGTTCTGTTCCTTTTTCTATTTTTAACAAATCATCTGCAACACGTCGTAATGGTTTTAATCCCCAGGCCAGAATAAACATTTGTATAATAATTAAAATAAAACTTACGCCCGCTAACCAGACCCATAGATTTTTTCTGAAGGTCGCTATTTGCGTATTTAATACTTTTATATTTTCCGCTACCTGAAAAATATAGGCTTGTTCACCTTTATCAGTAATCCAGAGTGTGGAAAAGTTTAATATGGTAAAATAATCCTGTTTTATCCTATGTTTGGAAAAAGAAAAGTCCCCCGTTTTTATTTCGGGTGGAAGGGGCAGGTTTGTATTAAGCATAGACTTTGATTGCCATACCAGTTCTTTATTTATTGTGATGATACGTGCTTGCAGGCTGGATTCAGCAATATTCAAACGCGGTTCAGTAATTTCTTCAGGAAGTTGTAACTGGTTATTTTCGTCAAGCTCTGCTGTGGCTAACAGGGTATAGATTTGTGTGCGTAAATTTTCTCGTTGAGAATTTTCAACACTATTACGAAATGCCTTGTCTAACACCACACCCGTTAATCCCATAAATAATATTAAAATTATTAACGCAGAAATCAGAATGCGTGAGTGAATTGATGCTGTCATTTGGCGTCAGAGTCTTCAGGTGTATTCGTTTGACTTAAACTCCAGCGGTAACCGCGTCCTCGTAAAGTTTCTATAGGTTTGAGTTTGCCATCGGGGTCAAGTTTTTTGCGCAAACGCCCCACAAAGACTTCAATCACATTACTGTCTCGATCAAAATCTTGATCATAGATATGTTCAGTCAGCTCCGTTTTTGAAATAACTTTATCCGGATTTATCGCTAAGTATTCAATGACTTTGTATTCATAAGCGGTAAGTTCAAGCGGGTTGTTATTAAGGTGTACTGATTGGCGTGAAGTGTTAATGTGGATTTTGTCAAATTTAATAACGGGTTGGCTGATACCAGCCGAACGTCGTAATAAAGCCCGTACCCTGGCTAAAAGTTCTTCAACCTGAAAGGGCTTAACCAGATAATCATCAGCACCGGCTTCAAGGCCTTCTACTTTATCCTGCCATTTATCGCGTGCAGTTAAAATGAGAACAGGAAACTTGAGTTCAATTTCGCGCCATTTTTGAATAATCTCGATACCAGAAAGTTTTGGCAGGCCTAAATCGACAATAGCCAGATCAAAAGGGTATTCGCGCCCTGCATACAATCCGGCTTGGCCATCTTCAGCCACATCTACCGCGTAACCTTCTTTTTGCAGGTACTGTTGTAGTTGCGAGCGTAAGTTAGGCTCATCTTCAATAATTAATACTCGCATAATGAAATATTACTGTGCAGAGACATGGAATGTTTTAATTTTCCCGGAGGGCAACAAAACTTTAATTTTGTAAATGCGGCTACCGTCATTTTTATCAACTGTTTTAGCGGAAAGTATGCGTCCCTCAGTCTTATTTTTGATAGTTTGTACCGCATTTTCCAGACCTTCGTCACTATTTGCCAGCTGTATATAGGGTAAAAAATGGAGTTGGTCTGCCTGGCTGAGTGGACCTATAAATCCTATTAGAATAAAAATTATTATTGAAACGAAGGTGTTTTTCATTGCCTGTATCCGGTCTGGTCATAATTGTTGCAGAACGGGCAAGCATAAAACTTGCCCTTTCTTAAAGGATAACCAAGCTATATATATTACGCCAGATTTATTCTGGCTTTAATGACGTGCCAGCGCATTGCCGACCAGTGCGCCAAAAATTGCGCCGCCGAAAATTGCATCTGCATTCCCATGGCTGACGTCGTTAGCAATGGCTGAGCCAATTAAACCACCTGCAATAGTGGGTAAAGCATTTTTAGAATGAAGATGCGTATTTATTGAAATTCCCGGCGAACGGTATCGGGGCGAAATATAAGACTCCTGGTAAACGCGTTTTTCTACGCGGTATTCCCGTTCCCAGCCAGAATAATCTCTGCGGATGCGCTCATATGTTCTGAAATGGCGCCTGGCAGGATTATTGTATCCGTGATGGTTACGAAAATGATGTTTTGCACGGTGTGATCGTTTCCAATGCTTGCGCTGTTTAAATTTACGGTAATGGCGCTCATGACGGGGGTTCTCATAACCACGGGAGTATTCACGTTCGTAACTATACTCTCGTTCATCACGATCATCGTCGTCTGCCTGCACGGTACTCATACCAGACAAGGCGGTGACAATAATAACAATAGTTGCTTTGATGCTTTTTTTCATAATGGTTCTCCTTTTGTGATCCACAGCTTTTATGGCTGTTATGGAGAACTATAGTAAGGTGAAGCTGAACCTAATCTGAACGAATGAAATTAAAAAAGCCGCCCTGTTGTGACACAAGGGCGGCTTTTCAGACAAGCTTAATATTGTTTTGTTAAATTAAGTCGTCTGATAATACAGGTTTTGTGGGTGATTTGCCTGAGCAAAGAAGAACCAGCGCTCTGCAATCAAGCCGATGTATTGAATAATGAAGGCACCAATTAATGTTCCGGTGCTGCCTGATTCCATACCACTCCAAAGTAAGATAATAGGTAGCGGGAAAACTAAAATCATAAAGCTCCATTTCATTATCTTCATAAAGTCAGCCGATTTATGGTGGAAAAAATCACGTGTGTTCACTGAACCACCCTGCATCCCCATCGCTTTTTGTTGGATCTTTGGGTGACGAATACCAATCGCAGATTGAATAGTGGATTTTGCTTTAATGCGTGCGTTACGAATTAAAGAGCCACCACGTGTTATAAAGGCTGCGGCAGTAATAATAATCGCCCAGTTGCCATACAAGCTTAACAGATCAGGTGCATTTGAACTGGCAAAAGCCGCGGCTAAGGTAAAGCCTGATGCTGTACCGAGTAACAAATAGTTTGCTACCGTTAATGCGCAGGCCCATTCCTGCAAGAACTTAATGGTTGCGTAAATCATGCTGGTGCAAATAAAAAGTAAGAACGTTGCAACCATTGCAACAGCGCCAACCACTAAACTTAGTTGTAGAGTTGTTCCTGCTTTACTGGTATATAAAACCGTATCCCAGCCAAAGAAATGCATAAGACTGTAAATAAAAATTAAGCCCATCACCGCAGGTAAAACAATAACCTCACGTGATAGCCATGATGTGCGCCACATAGAGGCTGCACGCCAGGCACGTTCAGGTCGACCAAGGTGGAAGACAGAAGCGATTAAACCCGCCACTAAAAAGGCAAAGGCAATCATCGCGCCGGTACCATAAAATGCTGTGCTGTCCTGCACTGGAACAAGCTGTACAGCAGAGTAACTTTGGCCTGTGAACAAGGCTAAAAATAAACCCTGACCTGCGCCAATTAATGTTGTTAAAAAGATAACTGAAAATGCCGGATGCATATCTGTGTCTCCAAAAGTATTGTTATTAACGCAAAGAGCGCAGAGGCGCAGAGGACGCAAAGGTTTTAATATATTTCCTCTGCGAACTCTGCGACTTTGCGAACTCTGCGTTGAGCATGAGTGTATCTATTACCAAGAAGTACTGTCGTCGAGTGTTGTGCCTTCGACCGGACCGCTTGGACCACGTTGTTCCTTGTTCAATGGATTATCCGCACGCTGCAATTCATCTTCATGAATATGCATATGTGTTTTACGACGTGGTAAATAATGATTAGATGGGTTTGTTCCCCATTCAGGCATTAACTGGTAACCACCTTGTTCACGAATCTGCACGGACACTTCTGAGTCAGGATCGTGAACATCACCAAATAAACGTGCGCTCGTTGGGCAAGCCAATACACAGGCCGGTTTACGTTCTGCTTCTGGCAAGGATTCATCGTAAATTCTGTCAACACATAAAGTACATTTTTTCATGACCTTTTGTTGTTCATCAATTTCACGCGCACCGTAAGGACAAGCCCATGAACAATAACGACAACCAATACACTTGTCATAATCAACCAGAACAATGCCGTCTTCTTTACGTTTGTAACTTGCACCCGTTGGGCAAACAGGAACACAAGGTGCATCTTCACAATGCAAACAACTTTTAGGAAAGTGAACGGTTTCTGTTTTTGGAAACTCGCCTACTTCATAAGTTTGTACACGGTTAAAGAAAGTACCGGTTGGATCTTTACCGTACGGATTTTCATCTGTCATGAAACCGGCGGGACCCGAGGTATTCCATTCTTTACAACTTGTTACGCAAGCATGACAGCCGACGCAAACATTCAAATCAATAACTAAAGCTAACTGAGTCATTATTTGGCTCCTTTAGTAAATATTCCCGCAAAGAAACCCTGTTTCTTACGGCGCTCGCCCGTGCCGGGTACGGCGGGCATTTCATCAAATTGAGGATATGATTCTTGTGGCTCATCATCTTCTGCTTTATAAACACGAACGCGAACATCAAACCAACCTGCCTGACCGGTAACTGGATCAGAGTTTGAAATATGCTCACCGCATTCATTTTTAGGGAGTTCTTCAGAGATCAAATGATTTAACAGGAACCCCTTTTGTGATTCATTGGCATCACCATCAAGATTCCATGCGCCTTTTGCTTTACCCATGGCATTCCAGGTCCAGACCGTACCGGGTTCAACCGCTTCAGAGTAACGCGCTAAACAACGCACTTTACCGTGCATGGATTCAGCCCACATCCAGCCGCCGTCTTCGATGCCTTGTGCTTTGGCCGTTGATGGATGAATGTGCATATAGTTATGCGCATGAATCTGACGTAACCACGCGTTTTGTGAATCCCACGAGTGATACATCGCCATTGGGCGTTGCGTTAACGCCGCTAAAGGATACTTCTGCTTATCTGTTAATTGCACTTCTAACGGTTCAGCGTAGAACGGTAATGGATCGAAATGCGTCTCAACACGACCACGCAAATGTTCCGGTGGTTGTTTGCCTTCTGACTTACCTTGTGCGGCACGACGGAATTTCATTAACACTTCAGAGTAAATGTGAATGTTAATCGGCTCTGCATAACGTTGTAATGAATGTTCCTGTGACCATTTTAAGTAACCGCGATTCCAGTTACGCATATACTGGTAAGACTTCGGTAAATGATGATGGAAAACACAGTTGTTTTTCTCGTACATTTCCCACTGGTTTGGATTCGGTTCACCTTTCATGAACTTCTCGCCACCTTTACCACGCCAGCCGGATAAGAAACCAATGCCAGAACCTGGTGCTGTTTCATAGTTAACAATAAAGTCAGGGTAGTCACGGAATTTACGTGTGCCGTCTTCTTTAGTGAAAGCGGGTAACTTCAAACGTGAACCCAGTTCGATAAGCACTTCCTGGAAGGGTTTACATTCCCCTGTCGGTGGAACAACAGGAATACGAACCGAATCAACCGGGCCTTCAAATTCAGAAATCGGACGATCTAACATCGAGATAACATCATGACGTTCGAGGTATGTGGTATCCGGTAATAATAAATCCGCATATGCAGACATTTCAGACTGGAATGCATCACAAACAATCAAAAATGGAATCTTGAAAGTGCCATCTTCATTTTTGTCATTGAGCATCTTGCGCACTTCAGACGTATTCATGGTGGAATTCCACGCCATGTTCGCCATAAAGATGAGTAAGGTATCAATGTCATACGGATCTTTGTTGACCGCATTGGTGATCGCATTTTGCATCATACCGTGGGCTGATAAAGGGAACTCCCATGAGAACGCTTTATCAATACGGACCGGCTCACCTTTATCATCAACAAATAAGTCATCAGGTTCAGCAGGCCAACCTAGCGGCATACCATCTAATGGCGTATTCGGTTTAACACCTTCTGGTCCTTTTGGCGTTTTCGCACAAGGTGGAATAGGACGTGGGAAAGGCGCTTTGTGGCGGAAACCACCCGGGCGATCAATTGTACCTAAAAGACTCATTAAGATAGATAAGGCACGAATCGACTGGAAACCATTTGAGTGTGCTGCTAAGCCGCGCATCGCATGGAATGAAACAGGGTTACCTGTTACCGTATCGTGATCTTTACCCCATGCATCAGTCCAGGCGATAGGCAATTCAATCTGCTCATCGCGTGCCGTGATGCCCATTTCATGCGCCAGCGTTTTGATTCTGTCTGCAGGAATGCCTGTTACTTCAGCTGCCCATTCGGGGGTGTATTCTTCTACTCTTTCTTTTAATAATTGGAAAGCCGGTTTTACCTGGCGGCCATCCGGCATAGTGAATTCACCTAATAAATAAGGATCAACACTTTCTTCACGAGCATGCATCGGTTTGTCGCTGGTGCGATCCCACCAAACGCGATCTTGAGGATCAAAACAATCAGCGTCTTGAGGAATATCGGTGCGAACAAATAAGCCTGCATCATCACTTGCATCATCGGTACTGACTAATTCAGCTGAGTTTGAATATTGAACCAGGAAGTCACGATCATAAAGACCGGTTTTGATTAATTCATGGATAAGCGCAAGAATTAACGCACCATCAGTACCCGGTTTAATCGCAATCCATTCATCTGCAATAGCAGAATAACCGGTACGTACAGGGTTAATTGAAATAAAGCGGCCACCGTTACGTTTGAACTTCGATAACTCAATTTTCATTGGGTTAGAATGATGATCTTCAGCCGTACCGATCATAATAAAGAGTTTTGAGCGCTCCAGATCCGGACCACCAAATTCCCAAAAAGAACCACCGATGGTGTAAATCATGCCCGCCGCTAAATTAACTGAGCAAAAACCACCGTGGGCTGCATAGTTTGGCGTGCCATATTGTTTTGCAAACATGCCGGTTAAGGCTTGCATTTGATCACGGCCAGTAAACATGGCGAATTTCTTCGGATCGGTTTCTCGTAAATGGCGTAAGCGATCTTCCATAATTTGGAAAGCGTCATCCCAGCTGATTTCTTCAAATTGGGCTTCACCGCGGTCAGCGCCCTCTTTACGTTTTAACGGCTTGGTTAAGCGGGCTGGAGAATATTGCTTCATGATACCCGATGCGCCTTTGGCACAAATAACACCCTTATTTAAAGGGTGCTCAGGATTACCCTGAATATAACGAACTTCGTTATCTCTCAAAGTAACGCGAATGCCGCAACGGCATGCGCACATGTAACAAGTGGTATTTTTAGTTTCGATTCTGCCTTCAGGAGGCTGAATAGGGTCATGTAATACGGTCATATTGTGGCCTTGATTACTGTGATCAGTAGTGATAATTAAACAAAGCGCGCGATTATAGGTGTCAAATCGCGCAGTGGCTAATCAGGTTTACTTGGTGCATTATAAAATCATTATATACTAAATTACTAAGAGATTTCATCTATCCCAAAAGGGTAAGATCAAAGTTAAGTATTATTTTTTTAATAAACCTCTTTAAAACAAAGGGTTATGTAAAAACAAAGTCCGTTTCATACTATAGACAAGATTGCTTCTTTTTCCAGATTGTTATAGCGGCAGCAAGGTATTTTTCATTAACGATAGAAAAATTTTATATATAAAATAGAATATTTCTGAGGCTAGTGCTTTTTTTATGAGTTTTCTAAGAAGCAGAATCAAGCTGAATTATAGAGATTTTTTGGGTATATCTTGATATTGCCAGGGGCATGATTCATGATGAAGACCATATTATATATGTGCAAATATAAAGTCGTTCATACGCCGGCAAAAGAGTGTTTTTATTAATAATAAAAGTTGAGGTCGAGATGAAAAAGTTTAACCCCCGTTTATTTTTAATGTTTATTTTTACCATATTGATTTTTAATTCCTCAGCGCATGCCATCGAGACTCTGCAGTGGGCGGGTTGTGGTATTTCCAAAAAGGCCTTTATGACAGAGTTATCTAAAGCCTATACCAAAAAAACAGGGGTCGAGGTTAAGTTAAGTGGTGGTGGTGCGACAAAAGGGATTCGCAACACCGCAAAAGGCTCGATACATATTGGTGGTGCTTGTCGCGTTTCATTAGAGCAACACCCGGAAGAGCGTGATGCTTTTCAGATTCCGGTTGCCTGGGATGCATTAGTGGCTTTTGTGCACAAAGATAATCCAGTCAATAATGTTAGTTTTAAGCAGTTAAATAATATTTATCTTGGCAAGATTACTAACTGGAAAGAGTTGGGTGGAAATGATGCGCCGATAGAACTCTACGTGCGACGAGGCAAATTATCCGGTGTAGGCCGCACACTGCGAGAATTAGTTTTTGCGAATTACAATCAGGAATTTAAAGCAACTTATGTTGTTAAGTCGTCAGGCCCGGTTGAAAAAGGGGTGGTAAAAAATGTTAATGGATTGGGCGTTTCCGGTATTAGTAGTGCAAAAAAACGTCAGCTAAAATTATTAAAACTCGACGGAAAGGCACCGACATATGAAAACATTAAAAATGGTTCTTACGCGTTATACCGTCCGCTTTATCTTGTGATCAAACGGGGTAATAAAACACCTTTAGTTCGTGACTTTGTCAAGTACGCCGTTAGTGATGAAGGCCAGGCTATTATTCGCTCCCAAGGTACTGTGCCTTATGCAGAAGCACTGCATTTAGTGATGAAACAGCTTGATCAATATGAGCGTGCCAATACAGAAGGTTTATCTCAAACCAAAGCACAATAAAAGAACAAATAAAGGGGCGTAAGCCTCTTTTTTTATGGGAGTACTCTTTTCTTTATCTTCCGCCAGTGGGCTTAAAACGCTCCGTTTTTTACTTTAAAGCAGGCAATAATATTGCGTTGTTTTTATGCTCATTCCATAAGGACTACTTTTCTGAAATAGAGGCGCTCATTTTTCGCAAAAGCCATACTGGATACTATTCAGGCAAAAAAGTAGAGGGTATAAATTTTTTGAATGGGGGGGTAATGCATTCGATGTAGACGCTCACTCATTTTAGGAATATTCTAGTCGGCAATTAATTTTGGGGGTTTTCAATTGAGGAAGCTCTGGTTCAAGTCGCAATAAAATTTTGAGGATAACAAAATGTTCATGACCAACCCTTTTGACGCACTTACGTCATTAATCTCAGTCGATGTTATGCAGATGTATATCATCGTCATGGCTGTACTTGTCGCCGGCGGTACAATCTTAGATATGATGCATAAGAAAAGTGCCAAGTACTTTTTTGAAAATGCAGAAAAAGCAAAAGCAAGTGCGACACGCACCGTTAGCGCTGGTGAAAAAGTCGGCCTCGCTGTAAGTACAGTCGCAAACGAAGTACTGACTTCCAGTGAATTTTGTAATACAAAACGCCGCATTTCACATCTTTTGACGATGTACGGTTTCATTATCTTCGTTGTGACATCAGCTCTGATGATTTTTGAATGCGACTCAATTGCGACATCGACTCTGGCACAACTTTGGCACATTGGTGCAATCATGCTTTGTGCTGGTGGTTACTGGTTCTGGTTCTTCATCCGTGTTGATGTGAACTCAGAAGGGGCCAAGTGGTATAAATTAGTGCGTGCAGACATCTTTATCGTTTCACTCTTTACAACAGCAACATTCGGATTAATCTGGTCTTACCTACAGTCTGGTGGTGCTCATGGTGCGGTAGCGGATATGGGCTGGACTACATTGTTCTTCGTTTTATTCGTTATTTCAAACACGACACTTTTTGCCAGTGTGCTGTGGTCTAAATTTGCACATATGTTCTTCAAACCCGCTGCTGCTTACCAGAAGAAAACAACGATAGCAGACGGTTCAAGAGAGAATTTACCGGGTGATTTCGATTTATCTTCTCCTGAAGTGCAAGCAAGATTCCCGGATATCCCTGAATATATGGGCAAAAATCCGGAAAACATGGGGCCTGGTATTCGACGCGAGCCTGCAAACCATTACTAAATTTAATCTAATAACAATTATTTAAGAAAAGAGAGAATATATTATGCCTACTTTTGTATATATGACTCGTTGTGATGGTTGTGGACAGTGCGTTGACATTTGCCCATCTGACATCATGCACATCGATAAAACATTACGCCGTGCTTATAACATTGAACCTAACATGTGTTGGGAATGTTACTCTTGCGTAAAAGCCTGTCCACACCACGCCATTGATGTTCGTGGTTACGCAGATTTTGCTCCATTGGGTCACTCTGTACGTGTACACCGTGATGAAGAAAAGGGCACGATTGCCTGGCGCATTAAGTTCCGCAACGGCAAAAAAGATATGGAATTACTCGCGCCAATCACAACTAAGCCCTGGGGCACGGGTTACCCTGATTTGGCTGCAGCAGCAGCACCAGGCAGTGAGACGGTAAACAGCGAATTATTATTTAACGAGCCTAAGTATGTTGCGATGAATGACAATGCCTTAGCGACGCTTGAATCAAATGGCTTGGAAATTAAAGAAGGGGTGTACTACTAATGGGCTACAAGACAATTATTGAAGACGATATTGATATCCTCGTCGCAGGCGCGGGTCTGGGTGGTACAGGTGCTGCGTTCGAAGCAAGATACTGGGGTAAAGATAAAAAAATCGTTATTGCTGAAAAAGCAAACATTGACCGCTCTGGTGCAGTAGCACAGGGTTTATACGCGATTAACTGTTACATGGGTACGCGTTTTGGCGAAAACAATCCTGAAGATCACGTACGTTATGCGCGTATCGATTTAATGGGTATGGTTCGTGAAGATTTGGCCTTTGATATGGCGCGTCACGTTGATTCAGCGGTACATCAGTTTGAAGAATGGGGCTTACCTATCATGCGCAATACGAAGACAGGTGCCTATCTTCGTGAAGGTCGCTGGCAGATTATGATTCACGGTGAATCGTATAAGCCAATCGTTGCTGAAGCGGCGAAAAAATCAGCAGATAAAGTCTTTAACCGTGTTTGTGTCACGCATTTATTGATGGATGAAGCGAAAGAAAATCGTGTTGCCGGTGCTGTTGGTTTCAACGTACGTACGGGTAACTACCACGTCTTTAAATCTAAGACAGTAATCTGTGGTGCAGGTGGTGCTTCAAACATCTTTAAACCACGTTCAGTGGGTGAAGGTGCAGGTCGTGTATGGTATGCACCATGGTCATCAGGTTCTGCCTACGGTCTTATGATCGAAGCCGGCGCGAAAATGACGCAAATGGAAAACCGTATTGTATTAGCACGTTTCAAAGATGGTTACGGTCCTGTTGGCGCATACTTCTTACACCTTAAGACCTATACGCAAAATGCTTACGGTGAAGAATACGAATCAAAATGGTTCCCTGAGCTTCAGGAACGAGTGGGTAAAGAATACCTGGATCCAGAAGCTTCTCACGCAACGCATCGTCCTATTCCGACGTGCTTGCGTAACCATGCAATTATCTCTGAGGTGAATGCAGGTCGTGGTCCTATCCACATGGTCACAATGGAAGCCTTCCAGGATCCGCATTTAGAGGAAATTGGCTGGCATAACTTCCTGGGTATGACAGTGGGTCAGGCTGTATTATGGGCGGCAACTGACGTTGATCCTAAATACGAAAACCCTGAATTAACCACTTCAGAACCTTACGTAATGGGTTCACATGCAACAGGTTGTGGTGCATGGTGTTCAGGTCCTGAAGATGTTTCTCCGGAAGAATACTTCTGGGGTTATAACCGTATGACAACAGTTGAAGGTTTATTCGGTGCAGGTGATGCGGTTGGTGGTACTCCACATGCGTTCTCATCAGGTTCTTTCACTGAAGGTCGTTTATCCGCTAAAGCCGCTTGTAAATATATCGACGATGGTAAAGCAGAAGGTATCCGTGTTACTGATGCTCAGATCGCTCGCCGTAAGGAAGAGATCTACAAGCCAATGGAAACCTATACTGTAAGCCGTAACGAAATTGTTGCAGGTTCGGTTAACCCTAACTACATCAACCCACGTCAGGGTCTGGATCGTTTACAGAAATTGATGGATGAGTACTGTGGTGGTTTTGGTGTTAACTACATGACGAATGACAAGCTTTTAAGCATTGGTCTTAAGAAGATGGCGGTTCTGGGTGAAGACTTAGACAAAGTGGCTGCTGAAGATGTCCATGAGCTGTTACGTGCATGGGAATTGAAGCACCGCTTCTTAACGTCTGAAAGTGTATTCCAGCATACAATGTTCCGTAAGGAAACGCGCTGGCCTGGTTACTACTACCGTGGTGACGCAATGAAGGTTGATGACGAGAACTGGCATGTATTAACAGTATCCCGTCGTGATCCTAAAACAGGTGAGTACACGATGGAAAAAGCGCCTCTGTATCACCTTGTAGGTGACATCGAGGACAAAGACCTGGCTAAACTGAAAGCAGAAGGTCATCACTAAGTAAATTACGGGCTTGATTGGGTTCAGGCCAGTAAATTTGCAACATAAAAAAGGACTGGCATGTATAATGTTGGTCCTTTTTTTATCTAAAGTAGAGTGTTAATTCCCACTCCAGGTACAGATAAGCATAAGAAACACTGGTATTTTATTGAGAAAGTTAAATGAACATTATTGAAAACACAGATGACGAAATTTTAGAACACGCACACCCAATGTGGGCAGATTTGGTTAAATATTCGAACGAAGGAAACTACGGTGCTTTTACACGTGAGTTCTCGGCGTCGTTTATGAAAGGTGCAAACGAAATTGAAATGGGCAAGCAGTTTGCCAGAAGCGATTTGGCAAAAAATTTGTCAGAAGATTATTCTTATCTTGGTATGATACGCCGTGGTGAACACGTTACCGTTCTTTATAAAGTGATTCATAAAGAAAGCAAAGCCGAATGGCTGGGTCGACTTGTGCTGGGTTATGAAAAAGAGAAAGTAAAAATTTTTGGCGCGACGCTTTTCTAAACAGCTGTGCAGAAAAGCGCTGCATTTATGCTATGTAGGTCAGACTTCCACCCTCCAACTAATTTAAATTGTGGGGCACTATGAGTCTGACATGTCAGGTTAATACCCTCTTATTGTGGTTCTATGAGGGGCACGACGAACCTGACCTACAATATCCCTGTGTTGCTAAAGTACAGGGCACAGGTTTAGAAAGAAACAGGTTAGATTATATATGTCAGATACAATTGAAGATGAAAAATTCGTCGAACTAAATTATAAAGTCGTCGATGATAAAACCGGCGATGTGCTTGTTACCGTTGATTACCCGATCGGTTATGTTCATGGCGTCAATGATGTGATGTCAGAAGAAGTGACCAAACACCTTTATGGTAAAAAAGTCGGTGATATTATCGAGGTACCGGTCGATACAAAGTTATTATACGGTGAACGTGATGAATCACTGGTGTTTACCGACAGAATAGAAAATGTTCCGGAAGAATATCGTGAAATCGGTATGACCATCACCATGGAAAATGAAAAGGGTGAGCCAAAAAATTTTATTGTGACGCGTTTTGATGATAAGACCTTGACCGTTGACGGTAATAACCCTTTATGTGGCAGAGACGTCACTTTCGTATTAGAAGTTTTAACGGTGCGCGAAGCCACGGATGAAGAAGTTGATCTGGGTGGTGCGGTTGATGCCAATCCAGATTTAAATGACATACTTGAACGCGCAGAATAAAGTACTCGCAATGAATTACAGTAATCCATATATATTTTATCCCGACAACCGCGCGCTTGAGCGTGCTATAGCTTCTTCACTGAGGATACTTGGAGGAGATGCGAACACCCTGGCCGCTCCGGATACCGCGTCAACGGTTGTGGATAATTTTATTCATACACGGGGTAATTTCGAACAGCAACGATTTAACACAAATATTCTTGAGCCGATGTCTGAGGCGCTGGAGACCTTACTGACCGCTGAATATCGCGAGCAGGAACCAGCAGGCTGGGCTGAAGTACAGAATCGTCTTGGTCTCACCCTTGCGGCTCTGGGGCAGCAGCAACATGATGCCGTATTGTATGAAAAGGCAATTACGTGTTTTAACCTTGCGCTGGAAGAGTTAAGTCAGGAAAGTGCGCCTCTTGAATGGGCGGCCACACACACTAATCTAGGTGCGGCATTGCAGGCCTTAGGTCGGCTGCAGTCTGATTCAAGTGTATTAAATAAGTCAATCGATGCATATACCAGTGCGTTACTGGAATTATCTCGCAAAGAAACGCCCGAAGAATGGGCGTTAACCATGCATCAATTGGGCGCGACCTTTCATGCCTACGGTAAACTGCTTAAAGGTAATCGTACTTTTCAAAAGTCCGTTGTTTCTTATAAAAATGCACTGGCAGAATTTGATGCCGATAATCATGCTTTAGAGTTAGCCGCGACACATAATAATCGTGGTGCGGTACTGCATAACCTGGCTGAATCAGAAGAAAACCCGGATCGTTTGATCGAGGCAATCAGAGCTTATGAAACCGGTTTGACAGTTTGCATGGAACAGCAGCTGCCGATTCATCATGCAGTATTGTGCAGGGTAAATAAATTTTCTGCACAAAGTGTTATGGCTGAGTTAAGCAATGACGCAGCGCTTGCTGATGAAGTAGCGGATGAGTTTGAAATTATCCTTGAATGTTTTCCGCATGCATTGCAACCACTTTGCGCAAAGCATTGTGAAGAGCAGATGAATAAGATGCGAAAGATGGCTGCAAGTTCTGCTGCATAACCTTTTATTGTGAAAGCCCCGGCTTAATGATAATTAGACGGACTTAAACCCGCTCAGATAGCTCATAATCAATGTTAATAAAGGCACCAATATCAGCACAAAATCTGATGATACGTGCGCCAAACCCAACATCGGGCCTTGTTTCGTCTTTATCAATCGACAGGGTGAGCACGACCCCAATTCTTGGAGACAGGTTGTGGCTTTTGCAAATTTCGATAATTTTGTCTTTAGCGGGTTCAATTTTTTTAAGAATTTCATCGTCGATAAGCTTGTAAATATCCAGATCTTGCATATCAGAATTAACCGTTTCTGTGGAAAATTCCCATGAGCTAATGACCGGTTTGTCCAGGCTACCGCTCATGCCGGCATTATTGGTTGATGTGGGCTCGAGACCAATGAATTTTGTCACCAGATCCGGGTCGAAGTGATAACCAGAGAGTCCGAAAAAAGCGCGTCCTTTATTAGATGCCACGGATAGAGTCCTCAATTATGATAGTTGATACGGTGCGTGATTATAACTGATAGCCCGAATTGATACGGTACTTAATTTAAAAATAAAGCAGGGGGCTTGTTTGTTAACCATTGATTGTGGAAAAGCTTTTGATTAGATATAAGTATACCCGCTTAAAAAAATATTATAGATCTACCCTATTATGTTTCTGCTCCAAAAGAGGTAGAGTTAGGGTCTGCTAGAGAGAGGTTTTAGGTTTGTCAGCTGAAGTAAAACAAGAAAAAAAGCGAGACCCCAATAACCCCTGTCTGTTTTGTACGGACCCCAGAGGGGTGTCTCTGCAAAATGAGCTTGCTTACAGCGCCCGCGATAGTTACGGGGTAAGTCCGGGTCATACTTTGGTGATTCCACGCCGACATGTGGCAGCATTTTTTGATTTAACACCAGCAGAAGTGGCCGCTTGCATGGAGTTGATCAACGAGGAACAAAAGCAACTGGATAAAGAGTTTAAGCCGGATGGCTACAATATTGGCGTTAATATTGGGCAGGCAGCCGGACAGAGTATTTTCCATGTCCACATTCACATCATTCCCCGTTACAGTGGGGATGTTGAGAATCCACAAGGTGGGGTGCGGCATGTGATACCAAAGAAGGCGCACTATACGCGCTAGAGCAGTATAATTTGGTCAGTTTACTGGGAGGGACTGACAACTTTGTTTATATTCCTCCCGCTATTATTACAATTAAGGAGTTAGTATTATGGGTGAGTTTACACGACCTAAAGTTCCAACAGGCGTAACAGAGTATGTGACTACGACACAAAAAGAGATTGTACCTGGACAGTTTCATGTAGGTTATACAACTGAATGGAAAAGTTTCCAAAAAGAAGTACCGTACCAAACGCCTAAGAAGCCTTAAGGTAATCAGCCGCACCTATCTTTACGGTAGGAGGTAAAGCTGAATTTACATTTAGCTTATGATAAGCACGCTTTTATAGCGTGCTTTTTTTATATTATTTGCAAGCTATCATTATTGTATGCAGGCTAGTGTCAGGTAGAGTGCTTACGGTTAATGACTTTAATAAACAGTATATTGATGCCTATTTCACGAGTGGAATATATATATTAAATGTTGTACCTTCACCAATAATGGATGAGAAATCAATCGCGCCTGCCATAGATTCTATCATCTGTTTAGTGATAGCAAGTCCAAGCCCGGTACCGCCTTTTGCACGGGTTGCTGAAGCATCATTTTGAGTAAACTTATCAAAAATGGTATCAAAAAAATCTTTTGGAATACCTTCTCCCGAGTCTATGACAGATATTTTAGCATAGGAGCCTTTAATCGTTGTGCTAATAAGAACAGAAGTATTTTTATAAGAAAACTTTACTGCATTAGATAACAGGTTTGACATAATTTGATCGAGACGCTGAGGATCTACATTTATCATCAGGTTGCTGTCAGTTTCAATAAAATCTATATTGACATTATGCTGCCCGGCATAAATTATGTTCTCAGTTATGACTTTATTCATTGCTTCAGTGAGATTGACTTGTTTGATGTTAAAATTTAATTTTCCCGCATCAATTTTTTGCATATCAAGCAAATCATTTATTACGTTCATTAAGCGCTCTGTATTATTGTATGCAGTTGCTAATAACTCCTCTGTCTTATCGGGGTTTTCTTTAAGCACCCCGCTGTTTACCAAACCTAAAGCACCGCGGATAGAAGTTAAGGGCGTGCGTAATTCATGACTGATATTACTAACAAACTCAACCTGCATTTTATGCGTTATCTTACGCTCACTAATATTTCGAACAATACAGTTATACATTATACTATTGTTAATTATCATTTCATTTAATGTGATTTCTATCGGGAAATTTATCCCTTTTTTGTGGAGTCCTTGTTTCTCGTAAAATACATCGCTGTTTATTTTTACGCCTTTAAGATCAGAAATAATAAAATTTATTTTTCTGTTAACAGAATCCCTTAACGTATAGCCGAAGATTTTAGTAATAGCAGAATTAATTTCCTGAATATGAAAATCATGGCTTAAAGTAATAATGCCATCTGACATAGATTCTAATATAGCGCGGTGTTTATTCTCATTGTTTTTCAGGACGCTGGCTTGTTCTTTAACCATGCTTTGTAAGTTTGTATTTAATCGTATTAATTCTTTTCGTGAATGAGTAAGAGTTTCTGATTGTTGTATTAAAGAATGTATTTTCTCCTGAATTTTACTGGCCAGTTTATTGTAAGATGTTGCCAGGGCAGATATTTCATCTTTTCCTGACTCAGGGATGCGGATACTATAATCTCCTAAAGCGAGTTGCTCTGCACTATGTTGTAATTTTGTAATCGGATTTAATATTTTTAGTTTAATGATCGCCAAAGCAACAATAAAAAATAAAACATAAATAAATAATAATAGTGAAGACATATTCCGAAGTTGCTGTTCTTCTTCTGTTGAGCGATCAAGAGAACGTTTGCTTATGTTATATGCCTGGGACAACATGGTTTTGATATGATGTTGTATTTGTGCATCTATTAGCTCTTCTTTATATTTTATTGTTGATGTGTTGTTGCCACTCAGACTGGTTATGATTTTTTCAACCTGAACGTTATTGGATATGATTTCCTCCAAAGATTTTACGTCATTATCAGTATAAATCTTACTGGATATTTTAGTGAGCAATATTTTAAGCGTGGCCTGATTGTTTTTCCATTGTGTACCCATCTGAACACTTTTATTGTTTAAGTATTCATTTGTAACACTCTCAAACTCAAATATATTCTGCGTTAGCGTTTGCGTGAATTTATTTATTTCACTTTGTGTCTGCAGATCTTGTGATGTTTGCCAAAATGAATAACTAAAAATGAACGAAACAAATATAATAACTAAAACAAAAATTTTAAGCTTAAAATACATAGTCATTTTTAGTAAGTGTTGCTGACGGGGTCTGGGTTAAGTTTTTTGAAATTGCCAGGTGAAAGATGTTGAGATGGTTTGATGAAATATTTTGAGGGCAATCCATGCCTCGTTGCGTTTTATTTTCTTGTTTGAATATAGTTAACCCGTCAGGGGGCGAGGCAGCAATTTCTGTGTTGATGATTTTAACTATGTGTTCTAATGTGTTTCTATCGGAGTCAGGATTTTTAATGTTTCGGCATACCCCCACTTTTTTAAAGTAGTTAAGCATTGTTAGTAACGGCATTGTTGACGGTGTCGCGCTGATTTTTGACATAGGTACCACGTTGACAGAGTTTATGGATTTGTTATTTGGATATAGAGACAGTCTTAAACCTGGCATAAAAAATAAGGCTAATGAAGAAGTTGCCATTAGTCGTTCCTTGGAGAAATTAATTGTAGTTATATTATTAGTTACCTTACTTTAAAGTATCGGCTTTCAGGGAAGAAACTTTAATGATGGACGGTGTTTATTTGTTACATCTATACAGCGAAGTATCTTTAACTAAAGCTAATTATGCATTATTTTTTGTGGCAGGTGAGTAATAAAATATTAGAAAGTAGTGATGTTTTATTTATACAAAATTATTTGTTTAAAGGTTTAATGAATATTACAAGTTAGTTGTTTTTCCTTACTTTTAGTGAAGTAATCATTGCTCATGAATGGATTGGGGCCTAAAAATTATGTTGAAAGATGGTGGGAAACAGAAGTTTTTACATTTTGTTGCCGTGTTTTTTTTATTTTTCTTCGTAACAACAGTTGCTGCTTCATTAAATTTAACCAGGGAAGAAAAGGTATGGGTTAAAAAAAATACACAACTCATTGTTGCTAACGAAATGGATTGGCCGCCATTCGATTATACAGAAAATGCTAAACCAGCAGGTTACTCTATTGATGTTATTCGTCTTATTGCAGATAAAACGGGTCTGCAAATGAAGTTCATTAATGGTCATACCCGGCAAGAACTATTGCAAAAATTTAAAGCGGGTGAAATAGATATTTTACCTGCTATTTCCATCAATAATGAACGACGTAAAACGATTTCATTTAGTAAAAGTTATTACGCGCAACCATCAATAATAGTTGTTCACAAAAACAATAAAGACATTGCCAACATTGAGAGTTTAACGAATAAGCGGGTTGCCGGTGTTAAAGGTTATAGCATTAGTGCGGCGATTAAAAAAATAAAACCGACCGTTACGATGGTAGAGGTCAGCAGCATATTAGACGGATTAAAATCGGTTTCGCTTGGATATGCAGATGCCTTTATTGACAGTATTGGAGTTATATCTCACTTATTAGATAATAATTACATCCCTAATCTTAAAATTATTCATCAGGTTGAGCACCCTGAACTCGTTAATCCCGCCCTTCATATGGGAGTGGCAAAAGAGAATACGCTGCTGACTAATGTTTTAGATAAAGCGCTTGCAGCCATTAGCAGGGATGAAAAGCGTACATTGGAAGATCGTTGGTTTTATGTTTCAAAAGAAATAGAACAATCAGACTCAGTAGGCCGGTTGGATTTATCTACAGAACAACTTGAGTGGTTAAATCAACAATCAAAAATTCGTATTGGCATTATGAATGCCTGGCCGCCAATGGATTATGTTGATGCAGAGGGACGGCCCGCTGGTATCGGGGTAGAATTCATTAAAGCGCTGAACCGTCGCTTAGATAACAAACTGATTATTATCCCCGGATTATGGAAAGATAATTTTTCTGCTGTTAAAGAAAAACGACTCGATGCTTTAATGGATATTACACCGCGCCCAGAACGCGAAGACTTTATTCATTTTACCAGACCTTATATTGAAGTTCCTCACCTGATTTATACACGTAAAGATGAAACACGTATAGATTCCTTAACCGATCTGAAAGACAAAATTGTCGGTATTGAGAAAGGTTTTTTTATCGTTAAAGTATTACGTGAAAAATATCCCGGCATTAAAATAAAACAATATCGTACCACCAGCGATGTACTTGATGCGTTATCCAAAGGTGAGGTTGATGCCTATGTCGGCAATCGCGCAGTGGCCAGTTATATTATACACAATGAGTTAATTACAAATGTCATTGCACAGGGAAAAATCAGAGAAACATCCTCGATTAACGCAATTGGTGTGCGTAAAGATAAAAAAATATTACGTGATATATTGCAAAAAGGACTGGATGATATAAGCGCAATAGAGCGCGCCCAGATCATAAATCCGGGTAAAAAATTAAATAATTTATCAGAATTAAAGTCAATATTATTTAACAAGCTTTCTAAAAAAGAACGTAACTGGTTAACTAAGCAACCAACTGTTCATCTTGGCGTTGACCCTGGTTGGCCCCCTGTTGAATGGATTGACAAACAAGGTAACTACCGGGGCATGACTTCTGATTATATTAAGTTTATTGCAGATTTATTGGGCTTGAAATTTGTAACACCTGAACGTATGGCCTGGACGGAAGTTTTAGAAGGAGTAAAAAAAGATAAAGTTGATATTTTACCTGCTGTTGTCCGCACAGAAGAACGTAGCAAATTTTTAAATTTTACCAAACCCTATATAAAATTTCCTTTTGTTGTTTTTACCCGGGATAACACCGAATTTATAACGGACATACAGGATCTGTACGGTAAACGTGTTGGCATAGAAGAGGGGTATTCATCACAAGAAGATTTAAAAAATGATCATCCACAACTGAAACTTGTCTCTTTTACAACAACAAAAGATATCTTGTATGCATTATCTGTAGGTGAAATAGATGCATATATTGGTAATTTAACCGTAGCGGTGTATTTACTTAAACAGGAAGGTTTAACAAACATAAAAGTTGCAGCACCTACCAAATATAGCTTTGAGCTTTCTATTGGTGTGCGAAAAAAACTGGGTGAACTTTATACTATAATGGAGAAAGCACTATCCATGATTGATGAAGTGCAGAAAAACGAGATACGTCAGCGTTGGTTAAAAATCAATTATAAGGTTGGTATCGAATATGATCTGGTAATAAAAATATCTATTATTACAGCAACGGTTATTGTATTGATTTTATTATGGTTGTTTGCAGTTGAGCGACAGAAGAACAGGATTAGTGCGGCTAAAGAAGAAACCGACAGAGTAAATACTAAGCTAAAGGAGCTCGATCAGCTTAAATCAATGTTTATTGCATCGGTTTCTCATGAATTACGTACACCGTTGAATGCTGTTATTGGCTTTTCCAGTGTTATGATGAATGGGCTTTATGGTGAGTTGAATGAAAAATATCTGGATTACACCACCCGCATTAACAAGTCCGGACAACACTTATTATCACTTATTACAGATATTATTGATATTTCTAAAATTGAATCGGGTAATTTGGATATAGAAAAATCAGACTTTGATCTCGGTGAAATAGTTGAAGAGGCCGTTATCAGTTTAGAACAACTGGCTTCGGGTAAAAATTTGCTTTTAACTAACAGTGTTCCGAAAGGGATTTATTTGCATACGGACAAACGTAGATTATTTCAAACTATTCTTAATTTTGTGAGCAATGCGGTTAAATACTCGGAACAGGGTGAAGTAAAAATATTCACAGAGGTTAATGATAACACCGTTACCTTAACGGTAAGTGATACAGGAGTGGGGATTGATGAAGAAAATATGGACGGGTTGTTTGAGCCTTTTGAAAGGTTTGAGTCGCATATTAGTGTAAAAGCAGGTGGTACAGGCCTTGGACTTTATCTGACAAAAAAAATAGTCACCGATATGTTAAAGGGTGAAATTGGCGCTAAAAGTAAGTTAGGAGAAGGCAGTTCATTTTGGATAAGAATTCCTAAAGTCTTGTAATAAAATTGATGTTAAGTTTTATTCTTTAATAGAGGGAAAGAAAATGGAAACGGCATTGGTCATTGAAGATAACCCAAATAACATGGTGCTCATTTGCGATATTCTTGAGTTTAATGGTTATTCTGTTATTCAGGCCGAAACGGGTACATCAGGTTTTGAAGTTGCTAAAACGCATCATCCGGATTTTATAATTCTGGATATTCAACTTCCCGATATTAATGGCTTTAATGTACTGGAGAAGATAAGAGAAAATACTATGACTAAAGATATACCTGTAATTGCGATGACCTCCTATGCTATGGCCGGAGATAAGGCTAAATTTATCGCGGCAGGTTGTGATGGCTACGTTGAAAAACCGATTGAACCAGGATTAGTGATTAAACAAATTCAAGAGGCACTTAAAAAATCATAATGAAAGTTCTTGTTGTAGAAGATGTTGAAGATTCAAGAGTGCTTCTTGAAGATATTTTAGTTTCCGAAGGATATGAGGTAACAACAGCTGCCGATGGTTTGGAAGCATTACAGCAGGTGAAAAAAATACAACCAGATTTAATTATTTCAGATATCCTTATGCCAGAAATGGATGGTTTCGAGCTTTGTCGTCAATTGCAGCGTGATCCAAAATTTAAATCGACTCCTTTTATTTTTTATACCGCAACATATACTGATGCGAGCGACGAAAAACTTGCTTTATCGTTGGGTGCCAGTCGTTTTGTTATCAAACCTGAAAATCCTCCCAGATTACTTGAAATTATAAGAGAGGTTGTTGCTGAACACAGTGATACTATTTCAGAAAAGCATGCAATTGATAAGGACGGTGATAATAGTTTTGAGATTTCATACTCAAAAGCACTGAGTCGAAAATTAAACAAAAAAGTTGAGGACCTTGAAAACCAAAAAGAACAACTGAAAATTATTACAGATAGTGTGCCTGCACTGATTTCAGAGATAGATGAAAAGGGTTGTTATTTATATGTTAATAGCGCTTATGAAAAGTGGTTTAATCTTTCCAGGGACAAAATTATTGGAAAAAATATTGTTAATATTGCCAATAAGACATTATATAACGTTGTTCAGCCGTATATTGAAAAAGCACTTAAGGGAGAAGAGGCCGTTTACGAAGGTTATGTAAAAGACGTCTATGGCAATGAGCGTTATATATTAGCGCGTTATATACCCTATAAAAGAAAAAACATGAAACATTATCATTGCTTTTCATTTGTTAATGATCTTACAGAGAAAAAACAAGCGGAAGATGAAAAGCAGAAACTGTTAATACAATTGCGTCAGTCTCAAAAAATGGATGCTATAGGTCATCTTGCAGGTGGTATTGCACATGATTTCAATAATATTCTCGGTATTATTCTTGGTTATGCTGATCTTATGGCTTTAGCAGAGTTTGAAAACAAGGGCGGGCGACTTGAGCTTTATAACCAACAAATCAGAACGGCGGGGCTTCGTGGAAAAGAACTGGTTAGTCAAATAATGAAGTTTAAACGAAATCCAGATGAACAGTCAGAATTCTCAATTGATATAAAACCACTTTTAAAAGAAGTTATTAAACTGGTTGAAGACACCTTTCCTGCTACAGTGGCTATAGATAGTGATTTGGATGAAAATATCTCACCTGTTGTTATCGAACTTTCGAAACTGCACCAGGTTCTGGTGAACCTGCTGATAAATGCACGCGATGCTATCAATATCCATGGTCAAATACGGGTTAAACTCACGCAAGAAAAAATAAATTCTGCGCGTTGTCATTCATGTAAACAAAGTTTTTCGGGAGACTTTGTTGTTCTTAGCGTTAGTGATAACGGAGAGGGGATTGACTCTAATTATCTGGAAAAAGTATTTGAATTATTTTTTACCTCTAAAGAGATTGGTAAAGGCACTGGAATTGGATTATCGATGGTGCATAGTATCGTGCATGAGTCGAGAGGGCATGTATCCGTTGAATCTGTTGTTGGAGAGGGAACAACGTTTAAACTGTTTTTTCCGGTTTCAAATTTAAAGGAAAAGATACCCAAAGATAATATTTATGAGAATGTCCATACTGAAAAAATCGAAGGTAAACAAACGATCATGATCGTCGATGATGAGTTGTCGCTTGCAGAATATCTTGATGTATTATTAACAGAAAGCGGATATCAAACAAAATTTTTTATTGACAGTAAAAAAGCATTGCAAGAGTTTGAGTTAACGCCGGATGGCTATGACCTCATCATAACTGATCAGTCTATGCCTAACATGACAGGCAGTGAGATGGCTGAAAAAATAATGCGAATACAACCTAAGCTACCCATTATTATTTATTCTGGTAATCTCTCACGTTCAGACGATTTTTTAAACAGGATTAATGTACGGAAAGTATTGCAGAAACCTGTAGCGGCAAAGGAACTTCTGCATGCGGTAAAAAAATATCTTTCTTGATTTTATACGGTGTTCTTTTGTTCTATTTTTGTATTATTACAAAAAAAAACCGGAGCCATTTTCATTGCCCCGGTTTTTTGCTTTAGTTAGTGTTAAATGATTTAAAGAGTTTGATAGTAATCAATTAAGATTTTAGCCACTTCAGGACGCGAAAATTCTTTAGGTGGTGCTTCACCGTTACCTAACATTTCACGAACTTTAGTACCCGATAACAAAACAAAGTCTTCTTTTTCATGATCAGGTGCTTCACACATCATAACAACTTTATTGAGTTTCTTTGACCAGGCGGTGTGATCGGCTTTGAAAATTTCAATGTCCATTGCACCTGCAGGTACTTCGTCTTCAAAAATAGTTTGTGCATCGAAAGCACCGTAGTAATCACCGACACCGGCATGGTCACGACCAATAATGAAGTGCGTTGCGCCCATGTTTTGGCGGAAGTAAGCATGTAATACCGCTTCACGAGGACCGGCATACAACATATCAAAACCGTAACCTGTCACCATTGCGCTATTGGGTGGGAAATAAACTTCAACCATTTTGCGAATCGCGGCATCACGAACCGGAGCAGGAATATCACCTGGCTTCAATTTACCGAGTAACATGTGAATAACCAGACCATCACAGCCTAAACGCTCCATTGCCATGTGACAAAGTTCTTCATGCGCTAAATGCATCGGGTTACGTGTCTGGAAAGCAACAATTTTTTTCCAGCCACGTTCAGAAATTTCATTGCGAATTTCGACGGCAGTACGGAAAGTATCCGGAAATTCTGTTTGGAAATAACTAAAGTTTAATACCTGAATAGGGCCGGAAACAGCAGTCTGCCCCTGACTATTAAAGGCAGCAACACCAGGGTGCTCAGAGTCATCAGTGCGGTAAACTTTATCGGTCATGGTTTTCATTTGGGCATCTGAAACCTGTTCGATTGCTTCAACGTCCATAATGGCAAGCACCGGGTTACCATCAACATTGGGATCGCGAAGCGCAATACGTTTTGCGTTACCGATGGCATCAGCATTTTCAAGCAAGCACATTACCGGAACAGGGAAGAATGAACCGTCTGTTAAGGTCATTTTTTCTGCTGCACCCATGGCATCAGCCACATTCATAAAGC